>Ga0180435_10000414_pt1 | contig 44451 bp, 45 predicted proteins | sample SS_ome_3_FD_132467 | JGI IMG/M metagenome (GOLD analysis project Ga0180435, IMG submission 132467) | Hypersaline lake sediment archaeal communities from the Salton Sea, California, USA - SS_3_S_1 metaG | ecosystem: Environmental > Aquatic > Non-marine Saline and Alkaline > Hypersaline >... | reverse complement strand
CAGAATTGCAAACATGCTTATTAAAAATATAGAAATTAATAATTTAATGGACGTCCCCTTTATCTGTCCGGGGTCTATTTTAACTCGAGTACTACCGGGCAATGATCCGATCCTTCGATCTGATTCAATATGTCCGTGCTCTTGATACGATCGGCCAGGCTGCTGGAAACCAGGAAATAGTCGATGCGCCAGCCGACATTCTTTTTTCTAGCTTGAGCCCGGTAGCTCCACCAACTGTATTTCACTTCTTCGGGATGCTGGTCGCGCCAGGTGTCCACAAAGTCAGCGCTTTGCAGGTTGTCCATCCCGTCGATCTCCACCTGGGTATATCCGGCGGTTTTGTTGTAGTTGGGCTCGGGCCGGGCCAAATCGATGGGTTTGTGGGCCACATTAAAGTCGCCACAGGCGATTACGGGTTTTTTCATTTCCAGTTTTTTAAGATATTTTAGAAAAGCCGCATCCCAGTCCCTACGATAGGAAAGGCGCTTTAGCTCACTGCCTGAATTGGGTGTGTATACCGTGACGAGATAATAGTCCCCATAATCGGCGGCAATCACTCTGCCTTCCTGGTCGTGTACTTCGATGCCCATGTCCAATTGCACTGACATGGGTTCCTTTTTGGTAAGGACGGCTGTACCGGCATAGCCCTTTTTTACGGCCGAATTGGCGTAGAGATGATATCCGTCGACAAATGACAGGGCTTCCTTGACCTGATCGTCCTGGGCCTTGGTTTCCTGTACACACAGAATATCCGGGTCCATGGATGCCAACGTAGCCCCAAAGCCCTTCTTAACCGCCGCACGAATACCATTTACATTCCAGGATATTAATCGCATAAGTTACATTTCTTCCCGCGTCACCCTCTAAACGCCTTTTTTGGATTGCATAAGAGTTAATTGGGTTACGGTAGCATAACAATACCGTATCAAAGATTAGTCATCACAATTTGAATTCTTATGATCGCCATTTACTTGAACAGGTCTTGTGTCATGACCTGTTCAAAGAACCCATATTAATCGAAACCAGGAATTCAAATTTAATCGAGGATTTCCATAAGTTTACCGCAACACGGCGGAATCCGCTCACCCGCTTTCAAATTCACGTACTTATTGCAAGTCTGACAATAGCAGGTGGTGTCTTTATCCACATATACGGCGGGGTATTCATCTTCGCCCTTTTCACCCTCTACGGCAAAACTGGCTGTATTATCTTTTGACGGTACATACTCCCCCACCGGTACCAATTTCTGGTTAAAACGGGCACAATCCACCAGCATACGCCACAATCCTTCCAACATGGTTTTTTCATGATCGGCTTCCGGGGTAAATTCTACGGTGGTTTTGCTGAGTTCGATTTTCATGGGCAGACCTCCTTGGGTTCTGAGCAACTCGGGTTGCGATGGAAAAGGTTGATTTCAACTCCGATACCGATACTGATACCGATTATTTATAGTAAAATAGTTCTATGACAGGGGCACCTGTTTTGTCAAGATTCGTCAATGCGCTGATTAATGAGCTTATTAAATTTGGCCAGAAAAGTTCGGCTGGACCAGTTGCGGGGACCAATTATGGTCTCGACCAGCTGGCCGGATTTGTCTAGAATAAGTGTTGTGGGAAGGGCACGCACACCAAACCGGCCCAAGGTAATGCCGTCCGGGTCCAGAAGTGCTGTAAAGGTAAGGTTTTGAGTCTCAATAAAATTCTTTACATGGCTTGGGGATTCCTTAATGTTGATGGCGATCATGACAAATGCTTTGCCGTTTAATTTTTGATGCAGTTTCTGCATATCCGCCATCTCGGAAACACAACTTCGGCACCAGGTGGCCCAAAAATTGAGCAACACGACGTTGCCTCTGAAATCAGAAAGTCCAAGAAAGTCACCATTTGTATCCGGCAAGCGAACATTTGCCCAGCTGTCTGAATCTACCACTGGGGATCCCTGAAACAGTTCCCCCAGATCGGTGGTCTTTCCGGATTCGGATTTCTCCGGCAAAAAATTCTCAAGGATACCGGGCCATATCACCACCACCACAAATCCGGCACACATCAACAAAATGCCAACCAATGCTATTTTCTGGACCATCCGGCTAAAGCGTACTTTCATGGCTGTATTAATTATCCAAAAAGGATCATCTCCCAATTAGTTGTCGCTATCATTTGAAATATCACTGATTGTTGTTCTATATACCGAGTGACGATATCGTGTCCAGGATTCCAGGGGTCAAGGGACCAAGCTACTTTAAGTTTCGGGGTACACGTCACGTGGAGCGGGTTGACTTATGCTTTCAGCAACTCACAACGCGCAACCCGTATCCCGCTCTCTCTTGAATCCTGGACCCCATGAATCCTGGAATCCTTGAATCCTTCAGCGGTGATACCACAAACGAGTAATTGTCGCAAAAAGGTTCAAAAAGTAGGCCAGATTAAAAAGAATCTGTTTTTTATCAAATCCGTTTTCAGGCAGGCACAGTATATTCTACCCCTGTTAACGGCGATGATACATTCTGGATGTCATATCCCATGAGTTTGTCATCCATCAGCTTGCCATCCGAAATGTGGATCAGACGATGGGCATAATCGGCGCAGGCCCGACTATGGGTGACCATGATAATCGTCATGCCCTTACGATTCAAACGGTCCAGTAGCAACATGATTTCTTGAGAGGTTTGGCTGTCCAGGTTGCCTGTGGGTTCATCCGCCAGCAAAACCGGGGGCTCGTTTACAATAGCCCGGGCAATCGCCACCCGTTCGGATTCCCCGCCTGAAATCTGATTGGGAAGACGATTGGCTTTACTTTCCAGGCTAACTTGCTCAAGCGCGACCTTGGCCATTTCGAGCTTCTCTGACCGACTGATTTTTTTCACCGCCAACTGCAGCATCACATTTTCGATCACGGTGAGATAGGGTACCAGATGAAAGCTCTGGAATATAAAGCCTAAGAACTCTCTGCGAAAATCGGTTTGCTGCTCCTGGTGGAGGCGATAAATATCGATATCATCCACCACCAACCGCCCGGATGTGGGTGCGCTCATCGCCCCCAAGATTCCCAACAAAGTCGATTTCCCTGCACCGGACTCTCCCATAACCGCTACGAATTCCCCCACAGCAATTTCAAAACGAATGCTGGAAAGGGCGGCTACGGCATTATCGCCGGCGCCGAATATTTTGGAAATATTGTCCACATGGATGTAACTCATATCTGTTATCTCCGTGAAAACTATTTAAACATAATTGATTTTATTAGGTGTTTAGGCTGAAGACTGTTAGTCTATTCGGCGCTACCTTCAGTTTGTTGTGTTCCTTGGGTTTGTTGTGTTTATTGAACTGCATCGGGTAACTGGGATTTTGTCTTTTGCATATAGCCTTTTCATCAACCCAACAAACCCAATAAACTCAAAGAACCCGACAACCCTATTTATGCTGTATCCACATGTAGTTTATTAGAATTAATTTCAGACGCGCGCCAACAATCTGGATTACAACGTCCTAAGTGCATCATTCGGATCCAGGCGTGCGGCCATGACAGCCGGGTAGGCGCTCGACAGCAAGCCTACCACCAGGGCGGTAACAACGGCGCTCATGGCCAACACCATATCGACAGGTACCATGGCCGGATGGCCCTTGCTGAAAAAGAATAGTCCGATCTTGATGGCGCCATAGCCCAGCCAATAGCCGATGATACCGGCCAAACCCGACACTATGGCAGCTTCGGTGAACACGATCCGCATGATATGTCCTTTGCGGTAGCCAATGGCCCTGAATATGCCGATCTCTTTGGTTCGTTCGCGGACACTGCCCATCATCGTCACCAGCACCACCAGGCTACCAATCAGCACAATAATACTGGATATGCCATACGAGAACTTTTTGAGTTGGCCCAAGGCCTCCATGCGGCTTTTAACGACTTGTTGGATCGCCATTACCCTGGCATTGGGTAGCACATCCGAAATCTGCTTGACCATGGACTCAATGGGGCAGTCTTTGCAAAGTGCGGCCACCTCCACCATTGAAATCCGACCTTGTTTGCTAAAAATGTTCTGGGCCGTGGCCAACCGGGTAATGATGAGCTGATCGTCCTGAGACCCAGTGGGTGCCAGAATACCGGAGACAACCAGATCCTTGGTATTCAATGTGAGATGCTCCCCAACGCTCAAATTGAGAACACGAGCCGCCTCGGCACCTAGGATCACGCCATCGTTGTTCGGGAGCGCACCACGTAACTTCCACCAGGGCTTTAAGATCTTGGCCGCTTGGAAATCGACACCAGCCACAAGAACATTTTGGTTGTCTATCGCTGCTACGCCCAGAACCAGCGGACCCAACGCGGCAATATTAGCGGCGTTCTCAATCGTTGATACGCGACTCAATTCTGACTGGTTGATTTCCTGCATCTCGAAGGATACACCCCCCAAGGACATGCCACCGTATGAAAGCGATAATGTCTCTGTTTTGGGAACGACCAGGATGTTGGCACCAAACTTTTCCAGCTTGTGGTTGATATCCATGGTCATGGCATCCAGATAGCTCATAATGCCAACCACGGTGGATACACCCACAACCAGACCGGCTAACACAAACGCAGCTTTGGCTTTACGCCGCAGCAAGTTCTTAATTGATATAGCGCTCAGGTTCATGACGACACCTTGCCTTTAAAATCAAAGTACCGGCCACCGTCTTGAATATCCATAATCTGTATGACCAGCTTGTCCGCATTAAGCTGGCGTTGTAAAGGCGCCGGATTACAACCGCCCTTGACTTCATTTACAAGTACCGATGCAAACTTGCGACCACAATTCCGGCAAACCATGTTATCACCCTCCTGATAATAACCTTTGCCGGCCGGCCAGCAAACATCGCAGGCATCAAAGGCGGCTCTCAAAACGCCATCCGAACTTTTTAAAATGAAATAACGGATAGTGCGGTCGCCATCCACATATTCAAAATGACGCGCCATACCGTCAGAAAACATGGCGGCCGGGAATACAACCGTGGTTCCATTTACAATCCTGGGTCCTTCTGCACGGGCGGTTGCCCCATTGGGATTTTCAAATATACTAAAATAAGCGACCACGGCAGCAACGAGAACCACCCCGATGGCCAGGCCGATTACGGGCAGGCGATTCGGTTTGTCTTTACCAAGAACCATGGCCTTTTTGGCTTCATTTTTATCTGTTTTCTGTTCAATATTTTGCTTCGTCATGAAATTATCTCCTAAATTTTTAAGTTTTTTCTTAAACACATCGCGATCGGTATTGATATCGCAATCAAAATCGATACCGATACCGATCCGATTACGACGCCGATACCGATGCCGATTTCGATGCCGATACGTCTTCAAACGGATCGTTTTTCAGACAACGTGGATAGGCAAAAATTTGATTCGGTTTCAGGCTAGTATGGTGAGGTTTGATAGGTAAAGCGGTGGTGAGCGGAAATGGTGATTGATTGAATCTGCGTGACGGGCACATGTGCTCTGATCTGTGGCCGGCGCAACAGCGTTTTGACCCACCAATGAAGCCATGGTTGGCAGGTTTAAATTATGACTGCTTGTAAACAGGGCATCCGGAAGTTCATGGGGTTGTGCATTTTGGATGTCACACGGCATTGGCGCATTCCCACCACAGCAGCTTTGTGAAGACTGGATCTTCATGGGCATGGCGTGCCGTGCTCCTACCTGAGACATAGCACTGCAGCAACATCGCGCATCACAGTCTGGTGCCGCCATCAAACTGCCGGCAAACAGACTGAAACACAGCAATATGGCCACACCAATGCATATTGGTTTCGATGTGATACCCAAAAGCCATCGACCGCGTCGATGACTATTGAGATTCAGAATTTGGCCGGTTGTTTTTCCCATGATCAAGACTATAATATATACCACATTGTGCTGTCAACTGAAATGTAATCTTGTTTTTAATTTACTAAATCAATTGCGACTTTTCCAGTTTTCCTCATTGTCAAAATAACCGGATGCCAATGCCAATCCGGTGTAGTTTTTACGGATCCATGTCTGCATGCTTCGAATCAAAGCCGGATCATGAAACTGAAGATATTCACCCAGGCAACTCAAATCCTGCTGGATGCGCCAGTATAGAAACATATTTGATATCCTTTCTAAAAAATTGTGATTGGCTTGATGGGTCAAGCCCGGATTAAATTGTCACCGTTGGGGATGACAAAACGTATAATGGCCCAAGGTATATACTGGATCCCCTTTTTCAAGGGGATGACAACCGAAGGTTGAGACGCCAGGATGCTTGAATGCTGTAACTCGCTAATCGAATCACACAAACCGAAACTCGCAAACCGATACTGAATTCTGTCTTCTGACTCCCGTATTCTGGATTCTGTCTCCTGAATGCTGTCTTCTAATCTGCTGCCCGCTGTCGCCAATCTTGGTATTGCTTTACCGCCGCATAGGTCCGCATGGCCCGTTCAGCCGAATCGAAAAAGGGTATGCCCGATTCGCAGAATTGGGTTGCCAGGTCCTTGTCGAAACCAGGGATCTTTACCACCAAAACCGGTTTGTCGCAAGATTGGTGCACATCCATCAGGCCAGCGGTATAAACCTGATTAATTTCCGGTGACATGCCGGCGCCAATGACCACCAGGGCATCTACGCCGGGGTCTGCCACAACCGTACGGGCCGATTCAATATAGATGTTCATATCGAATGAAGCCGTTAACCCCACGTCTACCGGGTTTCTGGCACTGGTGCCGGTGGGTGGAATAATTTTTTTTAACACCGCTTGCGTCTCAGCGGATAAGCTCGCCAACCGCAGACCGGCCTGCCCGCAGGCTTCCGAGGCAGAAACAGCCAGTCCGCCGGGACCGGATAATATCGCGATGCGTCCGCCAAGATTATCCGGCAGCAATGAGAATGCCATCAAAGCATCCAAATAGGCTTCAAAACCGGTAACCGCCACGGCACCACCCTGCTGCATCACCGCCTGCCAGATCGCCCGGGTGCCGGTCAAAGCACCGGTATGCGAAACGGCCGCCTGAGAACCTTCGGGTGTCAGGCCGACCTTCCATAAAATAACCGGCTTCTGCAAAGAAGTTTGTTTAAGGGATTCTAAAAATGCGGGACCATCTTTGATGCCTTCGATATACCCTCCCACAACCTGTGTGTCTGCATCTTGCCTGAGGTAGTCCATAAAATCCACCACCGACAGGTCACATGAATTGCCCAGACTGATGACCTTGCTGAAATAGACCCCTTTTTCCCAGGCAATACGCCCCAGTATATTGGTCAGGGAGCCACTGTGGGAAATCATGCCCACGGGTCCGGATCTTCGAGAAAGCTCCGGGAAAAAGGACAACCCGGACCTGGGCACGTAAAACCCCATGCCATTGGGCCCCACCAAACGCATATGTCCCGAATGGGCCAGGGAAACCAATTTCTTCTCCAACTCAATGCCCGCTTGGGTGTGGGTTTCGCTGTATCCGGAGGTAAACAAGACCGCCCCTTTGACGCCTTTCTGCACGCAATCTTGAATCACCGCCAACGAATAGTGGCTCGGAACCAGCACGATGACCAGATCGACCGGTCCCGGTATTGCCGAGACGCTGGGATATGTTTTTAACCCGTCAATCTCTGCTGTTTTGGGATTGACCGGGTAGATGGGCCCCGGAAATTTCTGATCCTGGAGGGCCATTAAAAATAATTTGCCGGTTTTGAGACCTCTGGGTAATCCCACAATGGCAACGGATCGCGGATGCAACAGATCGTCTATTTGTTCAATCGTGTTCAACGTTGATACCTCGCAATATACTTATCATCGTGTCTTATAAACAGACACCCCGTGCCTAATAAGGACATACCAACCGCATCCTGTGATGGTTTTCCATTGATAATGCGGGATAAGCAAAATCCTAAATTCGAATATCGAAATCCAAAACAAATTGAAATACCCAAGGCACCAATGTTCTAAACTTAGATCGGAGAGCTGAGCGAATGGTTTTGTTTTGATCATTGTAATTTGGATCATTTGCTATTGTTTCGGATTTCGATATTCGAGATTCGGATTTATTCAATCGCATTAATTATGCAAAAATAGTCGATCTAACTAATCTATCCCGCATAATTTATGATCAAAGGGTCGCTTTCAGCACCCGCGGGCGATTTGACTTTACTCTCAGTTTCTCCCCGTCGGTCCAGATTTGAACCGCGCCATCCACATCGGTCCGCAAAACCTGACAGCCTCTGTCTGCATATCGATTCATGACGGCGGCGCTGGGCAAACCGAATCGATTCCGCCATCCGCAGGATACGATCACAATATCCGGAGCAACGTTACTTAAAAACATGGGCGTGCTGGAAGTATCACTGCCATGATGCGGTGAGACAAGAACGGTACTTTGCAACCCATGCTTGCGGGTACTTGCGAGCACCTTTTCCCCCAAGGCCATAATATCACCCGGAAATAGGACGGCATGACGTCCACAGGTCGCTTTAATCACTATGGAATTGTTATTCTTGTCCTGCTGTTGCCGGGTTTGGCCGTTGCTTAGAAAATCTCTCGGTGGGTAAAGGATCTCTATCTGACCGCCCCTAATCGCCCTGCTTCTATCCAGAGTCCGAAAAGATGGCGTCTCGATGCCCTGTTCTTTTAAGGTTTGCATAAGCAATCGATACCCCATGGTATCGGCCGGCTGATTGTTGGTAATGGCTTTTTTCACCTTAAATTTCTTGCCGATATATATCAAGCCATTTAAATGATCACTGTTTGGATGTGATAAAACCATGGTATCGACAGTCAGAATTTTTCTGCTTAATAAATAGGGCGCGATGATGTTTCTACCGGTATCAAATGCAGAGGTGCCGGAAAAGCCCCCTCCGTCGATGAGCATGGTGGCTCCTTGGGGCAACTCCACCAGAGCAGCGGATCCCTGCCCCACATCGAATACGGTTACACGCAGATTGCGACTCCAAAACCGTTGATTCAACCAATAGCCACCATCCACGAGCCAGCCGGCGGCAAGCAAGCTGATCGTGACGGTGATCCACGCAATCCCCGGTTTCCCAGACGCCGGCCTCTTTGATTGACGGTTCTTGTTTTGATAAATCCAGATGAATCCGGCAGACAATGTCAAATAGTAAAGACAAATTTCAATCAAACTGGGCGTGATGGTTTCCAGGGCAGCCCACGGCATATCAGAAAAAAACCGTATAATGACCATAGCGAGCCCCAGAATCCAGTGACAACCCAAAAGCAAGAGATTGGCCACAGAAGGGATAAAAAAGTAAAAAAAAACACCCAACAACCCCAATGGGACGGCCATAAAGCCCACCAGGGGGATTGCGATGAGGTTGACGACAATGCCGATAAGCGAAACCTGATTGAAATAAACCATCACCAAAGGCGCTGTTCCCAAAATGGCCAATCCACTCACCACCAAAAACATAATCAGTTTGGTGATAACCCGGTGCCCGTCGAGCCGATCGTTTACGAAAGACTGCACCAAATCCATGCCCCAAACAATGGCCAGCACGGCAACAAAGGACAGTTGAAAGGAGATGGAGAACAATGACGGGGGATGAATAATCAGAATTGCTGCTGCCGCAATACAGATTGTATTGGTCAGGTCCTGATCACGGTCCCACAGCAGGGTTAGGAGAAATACAGCGACCATCATCACCGCCCTTTGGGTCGAGGGCGACATGCCGGCTAAAAAGCCATAAGCCAGCACCGGCATAATCGTCAAACTAGCCGCGGTTTTACCGACCCACCCCGTCTTGCGCAGCAGCGGAATCCAGGATGTCACGAAGCGAAAAAGCATATAGGCGGCCGTGGCCACAATACCGACATGTAGTCCTGAAATGGCCAAAAGGTGTCCGACACCGGATCGATTAAAGCGCTCACGCAATTCAATTGAAATATCGGACCGGTCTCCAAGCAGGAGGGCTTTTGAGATGGCCTTGATATCGGGCCCCCTGGCTTTCCACAAAATCGTCCGGCGGTCAATCCAGCCGGCCACCTGCGATCTGAGTTCATCTAGATCAAACTTAGCTTTAGATATGGTGCTTTGGGGATGGATGCGTAGTTGGTCTGACTTGACATAGCTGCGGGCCCAGATTCTCTGAAATGCCATATGGCGCTCGTAGTCAAAGCCACCTGGATTGTTAAAATTCCGAATGGATCGAATTCGGCCCATATAAGAAATCCGATCCCCTTTTGAAAGTGCAAGCGGGTCTCCGGCAATTGTCAGGCGCACCCGACCCTGGAGGGGTTTGTATTGATCGGCCATTGTTAAGGACTGAATCGCCAACTCCAAGCGGGTTCGTTTGTGGCGGTAAACCGGTGGGCTGACGACCTCTCCTTGAATCTGACTGGCCGGAAAATCAATGTAACGCCAGACATGATCTGATGGGAACCGGGGTGCCACCCAAGGCTGGATGGTCAAATATCCCAGGCAGCCAAAAAACAGAAGCGGCAGGACCAGTACCAGTTTTTTTCGAATCAAAAAGCCAAGGAGGATGAGACCAAGCGATACGGTCAGCAGTAACATCCAAACACCGTATCCGGGGTAGGCTTCCCCCGCCAGGATACCAAGAATCAGCGCAACGGTCAGGGGAATCAGAGGGCGGTGGATGGTTTTGCTGTTTGGGTTCAATGGTTTCAAGGTGTTAGGGTTACGATCAACACAAATAAACATCGAACAGTCAACGTCCAACATTCAACATCGAAGCTCTTGACTCTTTGCTGGTAGCTCCCTAAGAACCAACGTGGTCAGGTCCTGATTAAAAGTTGTCACTCATTAAGAGTTTTATCCCGCTGAAACCAGCATTTAAGATAGAACCATTCTGCCAGCTGCTCCACCGTCATTTCCTTGAAAGCTTGTCCCCTCGAAAGAGGGGAAGGGGCACGAAGTGAAGCTTTAGCGCTATCCAGTGAAAACGGTCAGCTACCAGCTAAATGCTTCGTGGATCCCCATTTCCAAGGGGATGACGATGGGTGAAACGGTTCAAGGGCTAAGTTGCTAATGACAGCGCCAAGGATCTATTTTAGCGGCGAAGCCGCGTCATATAACATTTTGGAACAAAATGTTATTCTGGAGCCCCGATTCCTCGAGGATGACGACCGTGAAATGTTTCAAGGCAATTTTCAGGTATAAGCAATAAACTTTTAACGGCTGTGATTTCTGCCTCCCGACTCCTCCGATGTTTTTTACATAGTTCGATGTTCGATGTTAGAAAAACCAACCTCAGTTCTTATAATATTTTAAACTTTTTCCCTGTGTATGGTCGCGCCTAACTTCTCTAATTTCTTGTCCAGGGCTTCATAGCCACGATCCAAATGGTAGACCCGGTTGACCTCGGTACGGCCCTTGGCCACCAGACCGGCAAGAATGAGAGAGGCACTGGCCCTCAGATCCGAGGCCATCACCGGTGCGGCCGACAGGCCTGGAACACCTTTGATCAAAGCAGTATTTCCGGATATGGTGATGTCAGCACCCATGCGTTTTAATTCACTTACATGAATAAATCGGTTCTCAAAGATGGTTTCCGTCATTATGCTGAGACCCTGGGCTTTAGACATCAGGACCATAAACTGGGCCTGCATGTCTGTGGGAAATCCCGGGTAGACCTGGGTTTTGACGTCGACACTTTTAATGCAATCCGGTCCCTTAACGCGTATGGCAGTCCCTTTCACCAAAATATGAACGCCTGCCAGTTTGAGTTTGTGAATAACAGCTTCCAGATGACCGGGATCACATCCCGTAAGGGTCACATCGCCCCGGGTCAGGCCCGCCGCAGTCATCAATGTCCCGGCTTCGATGCGATCCGGAATGATTGCTGCGCTTACCGGGTTGAGCCTGGAAACCCCATTGATGGTCATCACGCTGGTGCCGGCATTTTTGATATCAGCCCCCATGCGGTTCAATACATCAGCCAGGGCGACCACTTCCGGCTCACAGGCCGCATTGCGCAAAACGGTTTTACCTTCGGCCAGAACAGCTGCCATCATGATATTCTCTGTCCCGGTTACCGTGGGGATATCGAAATAAATTTCGCCCCCTTTCAGTTGCGAAGCACGGGCTTCCACATATCCATGCTTCAAGTCGATCCTGGCACCCAGGCTGGCTAATCCTTTGAGATGCAGGTTGATAGGCCGGGCACCAATTGCACAGCCGCCCGGTAGGGATACGCGTGCTTTCTTAAGACGTGCCACCAGGGGTCCCAGAACCAATATGGACGCCCGCATCTTTCGAACCAGGTCATAGGGTGCCTCATGGCTATTGAGTCCGCTGGAATCAATACGGACAGTATCCCCCTTTGTTTCCACTGCCACACCCAGGTTGGACAGCAAAATCTTGGTGCTATCGATATCCATCAATTGCGGTACATTCGTAAAGGTATTCCAGCCGTCTGTTAGAAGTGCGGATACCAGAATCGGCAATGCCGCATTTTTAGCGCCGCTTACGTTGACCTCTCCGTGTAAGGGCCGGCCGCCTTCGACTATGATTTTATCCATGGATGTGTTTAAACCACAAAGGTTTGGAGGGGTCAAGGTGTGAAGTGGGATTCTGGAAGTGGATTTCAGGTATCAATCCCCCCGTCGCAAATGCGAGACGGAGGGATTCAGTGGGGAGGTGCAAAGCTGTCCCGGATACTTCGCCTTTTTTAAGACACCCTGCAGTGCGTAGCGGTGAGCTCCTTTTTTCACTTGCCCCGCAGTCGGACTCGCAGTTGAGTTTGACGCCGCAACAGCGGGGCAACTAATCGCTATGGCTGTTCAGGCTTGATTTCACCAGTGGCCCGATATCCCATGGGCATTTTCTTAAAACGACCCCCGTGAACAATTGGATCGCCCGTGTAGCCCAGTGCCTTGAAATCAATATAGTCCGTGGCGCCGATCAGATGCCCCACATCGCGGCCTTTGGACATCATATAGCTGAAATCGGTGCCCTTACGCGCTACCTTTTCAAAATCGACATTGCGGTTGTCCTGATGACACCGGTCACAGGTTTTTTCGCCTTTAAGACTGTTGTGGCACTGGACACACGACAGGGCTGATTTGGCCGGCATAACCTCATGGTTCAGGCCCCAGTACATCCAGGTCTCTTTCCAGACATATTCCCCGCTATAAGGCAGTCCCACTGCCTGCATGCCATCGGTGAACGCTTTGTGCCAATCACGATGCTTCCAGTAGGCGGTTTTATCTTCCTTGTCGCGGGGGAAAAGATGGGGCACCAGAATATACTTGTTCTTGGCATCCACCGCCTGAACCCCTTTCATGACTTTAAAGGGTGAAATCCTGGAATTGGGGTCCTTGATCGATCCCACCGGCTCCGTGAGGTTGGTCACCGGTGCATTCAAATCCAATTTGTCGCCCATGATCACGCGCCGGGTGAAACCACCGGCCCATCGATACACCGGTTTGGCAGATTCCTTCCATTTGAACTCGCCTTTTTTCCAGTGGTAGTCCGGCATGCCGTATTTATCCTTTTTGGCCTTGCGTTTTTTATCTCCGGCCTTGGACCAATCCCACCATACCTTGGTGGGCTTACACTTGGCATATACGGGGGAATGACAGGTGTTGCAGTCAATATTCTCACAGTGCTTGTTGAGATGATGATCGATAATCGCGTTGCCGTAGTGCGGTTTTTCCGAATGACAATTACTGCATGTGAAGGCACCCTCCACCGGAGGCGCGGAAGAACTCCGTCCGCTGATTTTGTGGTTGCGTGTATTGTGGCACTCGGTACACTGAAAGTCCAAGCCCCCCATATGGATATCGCAATCGCGTTCCGGATACAGCAGCTGGCGCGAAAGATCGGCATGCTTGACGGCTTCGCCGCCACCGCCGTTAAAATGGCACTTGCCGCAGGTGGCCCGTGTGGTATGCCCCACATTCTCCGCCACCAGTTTCAGATCAACCTTCTTATCCGGCAGTCCGGCCCCTGTGGGTGTTTTTATATAGGTTCCCGTGGTATCGTGACAGACCAGGCAGTCGATCTTGGTCTTGTCTGTGAAGTCAAATGAGTTGTCTTTCCATCCATAGCCTGCGTGACAAGATGTGCAACGAGCCTCGTTGCTAATGGGGCTAATTCAGAAATTGTTCAGCGTGGTTGTGGCTTTACCGTGCTGAACCTCCTTTCTGTGCTCCATGGTGTAGGGTGAATGGCCTTTCCACAGCCAGTGAACTGTTTTGAGCATGTCTTCCCCGGTCTCCTTGTGACACCGCAGACATTCCTGGGTAACCTCGGTCGGTTCCGGGTTTGCCGATAGCTTGACCAGCTGGGTATGATCGGGAACATTCTTCTGATGACAGCCGCCGCAGTCGATGGGCCCCTGATTCATCTCTTTGTGGCAGTCGATACAATTGATGTGGTAGGCGGCCTTCAAACCGACCCGGTCGGGATGATCCGTACGAAATGAATCTTGATGGCAGGCCGAGCAGCGGGTGGTTTCCAACGCCGCCGGATCCGTGGGCCGGTAGTGATGGCAAACGGCACAATCCTTGATATTGGCAGCGTGTTTGCTGTGCATGAATCGCACCGGTCCGTAGCGGTCTTCCTGACGGTTGATGATGGGACTGTTGAGCAGCACATACGTGTGTTCGATGTCATCGGTACTTAAACCCTGCTCCCGCAGGTTTTGCTGGCGACAGAGCAGACACTCGTCGATGACGGTGTCCACAAAGGGTACCATTTCTTTGGCCCGCTCTTTGGCGGCTTCATGGTCCGGCGCCCGCCAGGTTTTAGCGGCCGGGGCTGTTTGTGGTGCGGTGATGGTCTCGGACTCACTTTGACTGGTTGCGGCCTGGGCATCATGAACCGGATGAAGCGACACCCGCCCGATCCAGAGAACACCCAGAAGGCCTGCAAGTAAAAATAAAAAAATCAAGAAGTGACTCTTTTTTTTCATGAAGATACCTCCTGGGGCCTGGCGCTGAGCACCGGCAAATATGTAACCAGCAGTCGATACAGCAGCATAAGCGCGGATATAAGTCCAACGGTGACGACGATCTCACCCATCGCCGGAAAGTAGTCGGCTTCACTGACCGGGGGTTTATAGCCCACCACAAAGACATTCAGGCGATTGAACAACACGCCGCCGACAATCATCGTCGAAGCAATAAATAGAAGCGGTCTTGAACGCCGAACTTTTTCAGATACGAGCATGAACCAGGGTACGATGATGCCGAGAAACATCTCCATCAGAAACGCATTGCTCTGCTGATTGAAATCAAAAAGATACACGTAGGTCTGGCGGACAACCATATCCCCGATTTTCAGCGATGCATACAGGCCCAGCAGGATCATTGTCCAGCGTGTCAGCGGCGCCAAAACATCCATCTCATTTTCTAATTTCATGGAGCTCGTAATCAGGGTGGTTTCGAAAACCACCATGGGATAGCCAACCGTTATCGCCGATATCAGAAAGAGCAATGGCAGGATGGGTGTGTACCACAAGGGGTGCAGTTTGGTGGGCGCCACCAGCATGAGCGAACCCAGGCTGGACTGATGCATACAGGAAAGTACCACGCCTGCGATGATGAAAAACCAGATAAATTTATCCAGGATTTTATCAGCAAGCATCAGCAAGAATTCAATGGCGCGGTTCAGCCCGGCCATCGGACCGGGCAGGCGGACACGTCCCTTGAATTGGTCCACCACAACTGGAATAAACTCGATGTACAGCACATTCAGATAAAACATGACGCACATGGCCACCTCGAACAGAACCGAATTGGTATTCCAGTAGATCATGGGTTTCCAGATGGCCCAGGAACGGCCGATGTCCACCATGAGACCCAGAACCACAAAGGTGTAACCCAGCATGGCAGTTAGCAGGGCCGGCCTGACCACAGGTTCGTAAAAGTGTCTTCCGGTCACATGCGCCAGAAAGGCGGTGGTGAACCCGCCGGCTGCCAATGCAACACCGGAAGCCACGTCGATGCCGATCCAGATGCCCCAGGGACGGGCCGTGGTCAAATTGGACACATATCCGATGCCGCCGATAAACCGCGCCAGTATGGCGACTGCGCCGGCCGCCGCCAGAAAAGCGAGTACAATAACCCCGGGTGTCCAAAATTTAGAACGAAGGGGATAGGCTTGATGCTGCATCAGTTCCCTCCTTTATTATTTTCCGATCGGTCCTGATTGCCCCTGGAAACCCACATGATGCCGCTGAGTACCGTAAACAAAGCGATCGGAGACCAGAGATAGCTGAACAAAGAATGTTGAATTTTCTCGGCCAGCGCCGGCGTCGGTGTATCCGGTACGTCAATGAATCCGAGTTTTTCAAACGGAACACCGGATATATACATCCAGGACGTACCGCCCACCTCACTTTCGCCGTATACGCGGTTAATATATTTGGATGGGTTGTCTTTAATCCGCTTGTGGGCCACATCGAGCAGCGTAGCGCGTTTCCCGAAAGTAATCGCTTCCACAGGGCAGATGGCTGCACAGCCCGGAACCCCGCCTGTCTTGCTGATTCGGTCGTGACAAAAGGTGCACTTCATGACGCGTGGGGTAATGGGATCATGATATTCGTAAGCCGGAATCTCGAATGGACAGGCCACCATACAATACCGGCAACCGATGCATTTTGAGGTATCGTAATTGACCGACCCGTTTTCGTTTTTGGACAAGGCCCCCACGATGCATGCGGAGGCGCAGGCCGGATCCTGGCAGTGCATGCACTGGATCTTCACATATGTAGGGATCAGCTCCCCCTGCTTGTCGTAGGTACCCGGGAAATAGCGGTTGACGACAGTATAGGCTTTTTCGTCCGGTCTGCGCAGCGTGTTCAGCACCGTCGGATCGTCAAAGGATCGATCGGGCGGTGGCAAACTGCTGACCTCATTGCAGACCTGCTCACACTTGCGACATCCGATGCACCGGGTCAGATCCACCAGGCAGCCATAGGCATCAGGAGGCGCCTTGAGCGAACGCGCGTGAGCCGATCCGGAACCAACCGCTAGGCCTGCACCTGAGGCCCCCATTATCTTGAAAAAACCACGCCGACTTAAGTTCATCTACCCTCCTCATAAACCTCAATCGCAAAACGATCTGACTTCGGATCTTTAGGATCCCTTACGCCAATTTCATTCCCCCAAACTTGCATCACCATTCTTTTTTAATCCGTAAACGATAGCTGTCGTGTGTTTCGTGATAAGAAAAATAATATCCGGGTATGCGCTCAATGATCAGGATTAAATTCTTGATCACATCCGGGTCATCACCAACGATTTCGATTTCTTGGCCGGCATCCATATGCGTGATGCTTTGGTTTCCTTTTAGTAAATTGAATGGCCAATCTTGTTGCCTAAAATCAATTCGCTTTATGCCTGACATCCCGTTCACCGTCTTGTATAAGATACCGGTTGTCAAGGTTAGCAATTGGTATGCCACCGTTCTGAAATTTGAATAAATATTTTACTATTTGTTTTTATTAATAAAATTGAACGACGCCTCCCCAGTCAGAATAGACTGACACCCACGAATCGATAAAAACATGTTGAAGTGTTTAAGCACATGTTTATATTTAAACAGTTTAGGTAAAATTGTTGTCAGGCTAAAAAACGATTGAACGAATCAGGAACTGCAATCCATGGTAGATATCCACATCGAAAATTTTTGGAAACGAATCGTCAACACCATGAACGAGGGATTATTGCTGATCAGCCCTGAAGGCACGATCCTGATGGTAAACCAGGCCTTCGAGGACCTGACGGGTTACAAAGCCGAAGAAGCCGTCGGAAAGCCATGTACACTGTTGAAATGCGATGCCTGTGAACTGATTATGTCTGAAGACAGTCCGCACTGGTGCGAACTATTCTCGCGTGAACAAAGTGATATGCGGCAATGCCGCTGCATGATTCTAAAAAAGGACGGAACCTGGCTGCCGGCCCTAAAAAATGCCTCTGTTCTGCGACAGGGCAGTCAGTGTGTCGGGGTTGTCGAAACCATCACGGATATCTCGGCACTGGATGAACTCAGGGAAAAAATCAGGGAGCTGTCCGAGCAGGTTGAGGGCGATGGTGGATTTCACGGGATCATCGGCGAATCCGAACCCATGGAGAAAGTCTTCCATCACATTCGCAAGGCCGCCCAAAGTGATCTACCGGTCATTATCTACGGCGATAGCGGAACCGGGAAAGAACTTGTGGCCCAGGCTATCCACAATATGGGGTCCAGAAGCCAGGGCCCTTTTATTCAATTCAATTGTGCAGCCCTGAATGAATCCCTTATCGAGAGCGAGCTGTTCGGTCACACCAAAGGTGCGTTTACCGGCGCTGACCGGCACCGGATCGGGCGTTTTGAAGCCGCCCATGGTGGGGACATCTTCCTGGATGAAATCGGCGACATTCCGCCGGCGATTCAGGTCAAGCTGCTCCGGATTCTGGAATCAAGACAATTCGAGCGGGTTGGCGACCATCACCCCATTACGACCGACGTGCGTATCATTACCGCAACCAACCGAAACATCGGGGAAATGATAGCCAAGAATTTATTTCGCGAAGACCTTTTCTTCAGGATCAACATTTTCCCGATTCATCTGCCCTCCTTGCGCGAACGCAAAGACGACATCCCCCTGCTGGTGGGCGAATTTATTAAGGAGCTGCAGAAAAAAACCGGCAAAGAGATTACCGGTCTGTCCCGGCCGGTAATGGATATGTTTATGGCCTACCACTGGCCCGGAAACATCCGCGAGCTCAAAAGCACCCTGGAGTACGCGTTTGTCCTGGCCGAAAGCGGTTTGATCGGGACCGATCAACTCCCGCCGGTTTTGGGCAGCCGAAACCTCGGCCATCAGCAGCTGCAAGGTCTGAAGCCTCCCCGATCCCCTGATCAACAATCAGAATTAATCCAGGCGCTGCGCCAAACAGGGGGGAACCAGTCACGGGCTGCCAGACTGCTGGGCATCAATCGCGTGACCGTGTGGAACCGTATCAATAAATATGGCATTGATCTGAACAAATTAGAATAAATGCGCTTGTGGCGATTCAAATCCACGGTCAAGGCGTATCCCCTCTTTCGCAATCGGAACGTTATTCTGACAAACGCTCTATTCGACAACCCAGACCGAGCATTTGCGTGCGTGGTTGACTATCTTGCTTGAGACACTGCCAAACAGAAACTCCTCACTTCGTGAAAGTCCCTGCCGGCCGACCACAATGGTGCTGTATCCGGTTTCATCACGCTCCGACAGAATACACTCTGCAATAGAGGGACAATAGCGGACAGTTGAGCGGATTGATACGTTGTCCGGGGCAAAGCCTTTCATGATCAATAGCTGCCGGTAATCTGCCAGCATGATGCCCACTTTTTTCTTGTATTGCGCGAACCATTTTTCTTTATCGGCAGCGTCAGGAAAATAGTCTTCTTCCGGTTCTGGTATGACATGCAGAATACGAACCGTAAAGCCCTTCAATCCGCCCAAAATCTGTCCAACGTATGAGACCGCGCGGCGCGCATTATTCGATTCATCTACGGCAATTAAAATATTTTTATTAAAGAATTTTTCCTCATTTTCAGGTTTTGTTCTGTCTTTGCCCATGTGGCCCCCAATTTTTTTCCGCTCAGTGCAACAATTTCGCTGGAAGAAGGCGGCGATCAAATCCCCGATATGTGTTTAAATTCCTCAAGGTCGTCCAGCAATTGCGCCGTGTTTTCATAAAACCAATTGGCTCCTTTTGAAAAATGCATCAAGACCTGGTTGAGTGATTCCGGCATATACGGGTATATTTTTTTCAAATTGGCTACCCGGTTGTGAAAAACAATGTTCAGATCTTCATCTCTCAGTATATCGAGATGGGGGCTGTTTTGATTTTTCAAATCAAACAGCAGCACATCACCTTTACCGGCAAGAAAGATAAGAATGTTACCCAACCCAAACAGATCATAGCTGTAAATGTTTTCCCGATGCCGATAGTTCAAATCGAAGTCAATCCAGCGATAATGATTTTCTTGCGGTTCGATAAAAAGATGATCCCGTCTGATGTCGCCGTGCTTTTCGCCGTGTTTGTGCAGAAAATCGATCGCCCGGATGCTTTCCAGAAAGGAATCAAGGATGCCGGGAAACTTTTCTTCGAAGTACGTTTGATGATCCAAATTCAAATCTTCTATGTGATTGGAAAGCGGTCCACCATGGATAAGATCAATAATGCGCACAATATTTCCTTGATCATCGTTAACCGCAAATCCTTGCATAAAGTTCTTATGGCCGCTGACCAAGTCCAGAATGCGTGACTCTTTTTTTGGGCTGCGAAAGCACTCGAATTCAATCCCGCCAATTCGGGACATAAAGCTTTCATAAAAAACGAGTTTAATGATTTTGGAAGCACCGGTTTGCAAATCGACGGCTCGCTTGACCCAAAATTTCACATCATCATCGATCCCGAATCTTCCCTCCTTGGCATTTTGACGAACAAGATAGGGCCTGTCCGCTAGAACAACCACATCACCGTATTCCACCCGAAAAAAATCGCTTGTATCCGTATGAATGTGAAATCGACGTGACGCCTGGGAAGGCCCAAGCCATCGGGAGGTCATTTGGCGTATTTTTTCTTGAGAGATCATAAAATCATACAGTCAGCCACAAGTTCCCAAAGGTATTTCACTTCCAGATCTTTCATGTTGTATTCTTTTTTGATGCTGTTAAACTGGCCGTGGCAACTGTGACAGGGAACCACCAGCATCCCGGCGCCGGTGGCCCGGACCTGGTCCATCTTTCGCCGGCCATAAAACACTCGTTCGTCATTATAGCTGTTGACCAGGGTGCCGCCGCCCCCGCCGCAGCAGATCTGGTTCATTTTCGTGGGATACAGATCGGTCCAGTTGTCCATGCACTGGCTGAGAATCCAGCGGGGCTCATCAAAATATCCGTGACCGAACATTTTCTGGGCTTTGCGGCCGTAGTTGCAAGGATCATGATAGGTGGCCGGTCCCTTGAACCGGGTCTTGTCCAGCTTGATACGGCCCTCCTTGATATAACGTATCAGCAAGTCAAATACAGTAACAAATTCATACTTGTCAAATACTTCGGGATAATGTTTTTCGAGACCCGACCGGGTCGCCAGATAGGCGTGCCCTCACTCGGGCCACATGAGTGTTTTGACAGACAGTTTTTCCATTTGCTCGACAATGCGTCCGGTCATGATTTTCATGGCTTCATCGTCACCGCTGAAATAGGCCCAATTTGTCCCCTCCCAATTTTCAGAAGGCACGGTCCAATCCTCTTTGGCCGCGTGAAAAATCCGCCACCAGTGCTTCAGATCCTCGGTGTGCGTGTTGACTAGCTTGTTATGGATGGTGGTGAGGATGTTGGCGCCTTTTTTATCGATGGGAACCGTAAAATCCTCATATCCTGGTTCTTCGGCAATTTCTTCGGCCACGTCCTCGAGGATGAATTCATAATCATCTTTGGGTAGCCTTAGATTGTTTCCGGTTTCAAGCGCCGCTTCCAGGCCCTTATGGATAATGCCCGGAACCTTGTCCCGATCCCGCAGGGACCGCACCCGCCTGATGGCATCGGCGATGTCGATTCCCATGGGGCAGACATTCTCACACTTGGCACACATGGTGCAGATCCAGGGCCAGCGTGATTCAACCACCGCATCTTCCAGACCCAGGGACAACATGCGAATCATCTTTCGCGGATCAAATTCGTCGATTCCCGTTGCCGGGCATGAGCTGGAACAGAGCCCGCAGGTCACACAATAATCCTGGGAAAAGCCCCAGGATCTGAATCGGCTATGATTCAAATCGTTCAAAAGAATCATATCAGTTGCTGCCATTTTCGTTCCTCCATCATTACCTTCTCAGAAACAATCTCAAGATTTGGGACGGCGCCGCCGTTATTTTTCTGATTCTTCTTTCAGCAGGCTCGGTCCAAGATCACGGAGCGTGTTTTCAAATGCACTGACCGCTCCAGCAAATTCTGTACCCATATTGGAAGCGAGTGTCCTGTATTGTAGTCGTTCGGGCTCAAACCCGATTTGGGACAACAAATCGGTTAGCTGTTCCACCCGCCGGTGGGCATATATATTGCCATATTCCGAATGGCAATTGCCGTCGTGGCAGGTCATCACCAGCACACCGTCGGCACCTTGTTTGAAAGCGGCGGTCAAGTGCACCAATGATACGCTACCTGCACAGGGAACCGCCACAAGGGTCAGGCCGGATGGCAGGCTGCAACCCATCTTGACCGCCAGATCACCGGCACCCTTGGCGGATCGGCTGCAGCAAAAAGCCGTTATGGCGGGCTTGAAATTCTCCGTAGCGACCTTTTTTTTAGCGTCCGGGATACGTTCTGAAATATTCTCACCCGCGGGCATATTGATTGTAATCGCAAAACGGGGGCATTCGGCCGCACAGATGCCACAGCCTTCGCACGCCAGCGGATCAACTGTCACCCGTGGTGTCAGGGATATGGCACCATAGGGGCAAGCCCGAAAACAGGTCAGGCAGCCGACACAGTGACCGCTGTACCGGATATGTGCTTTTCCAACCGGGTCTTCAGGCGGGTGTTGATAGAGGTTCAGGACGGCCTGCACGGTATTGCCGACATCGGCCTGTCTGTCTGTCCTGGTTTGGATACCTCTGGAAAATCCGGCCACGAATATGCCTGTGCGATTGGTGAAAACCGTAGCCCGGTGAACGTTGTCGGACTGAATAAACCCATCCGGTCCGGTATGAATCCTGAGTTTATAGCTAAGATCGCGGGACAACGCAGAAGATTGCAGGGTTTCATCAACCACAGTCACATCCGGTTTCAACTGGAATCTCTCACGTATGACTTCATCCAGATAGGTCAGGACTACGCGCCCGTCTCCACTGACCTCTATTTTTGGAATGGTCTCTGCAAATTTCATGTAGACCATTCCCGCTTCTTTGGTCTGTCGGTACAAGGCCTCCAATCCATTTGCAGCGACCTTCAGATTTCTGGTAAACAGATAGGTCTGTTTGTCAAACACCTGCTGGCAGTTCAGCGCACAGCGCATGATCTCTTCGGTGATCACGGGATTGCTTTCCTCGACCAGTCCGGTTAAAAACGCAATCCGCTTTCCCGCTAAATGCGCCGTTACAGCCTCGGAGCCGGCTGCGATCCATGTCATGATCTGGGAAAGCGATACGACATATGCTGACGGCCCCAGACTATAAAAAGAATAATTGGGTGACCGCTCGATGGTATCGGCGATAACGATGCTGGAAGCGGTCTTGGTATGGACATGTCCATCAGCGTGCACGCTAATCCCGAATCGACCCACAGAACCATCGCAGGAAAACGAATTACCCAGGGGCAAAATTTCACACCGGCCCGATCCGATCCCAGTTCCGAGGTTTTCAAAGTGATGCCTATCCTCTGTGCCCGCCGGCGTGGCCACAACGACCTCTCCGCCATGCTGTAGCAATCTGTTTGCTATTTCACGGGCCTCGTGACTATGACCGAAAACCAACGTTTTAGCATCCAAAGCAAATTCTCTCCACTTTCCCTATAAGTTGTCAAAAATGATTTCCTGCCTTAATTTTCCAAAAATCATAAAGGTCTCATCAAATTTCATGCAAGGTTCGGGTCTTAACTCCCAGATACCTAGCCACCTGAAACGCCGTCTCACCCGCACTGGCAATCGATTCAGGGATGCTCATGGGGCCGGTAACGGCGCCGGTGGTGAAAACACCCTTGTCATCAAGAGCGCCGGTATCGTCGACCTTTTCCGCAAAACCTGTCTCGGCCAGCTTTAGCTTCAGTGTCGCTGCGGTATCCCGCAGGTCTTCGCAGGGCGTCATCCCCACAGACAGCACCACCAGATCAAATTCTTCCTGACGACCTTCGCTGCTGGCACCATCCATAAAGGTCACCCGCAAACGTTCATTGTCGGCCGGATAGATATCTCCCGGGATCGCCCGCATAAATCGGACCTTTTTTTGAATATTGCTGTAATATTCAGAAAAGTCCCTGCCGAAGGTCTGCACATCCATGTAAAAAAACGTGATCTGCGTTTCAGGCTGTCGGGCTTTCACCAGACCCGCCATTCGCAAAGCCGACCCACAGCACACCTGCGAACACCATAGGTGGTTGAGCTTGGCATCGCGACTGCCCACACATTGAATAAAGGCAATACTACCGGCCGCTTCACCCCCGGCAGGGCTTAAAGCGCGCCCATGAATTCTGAGCATACGCTCCATTTCCAGGTTTGTGATAACATTTTTAAACTTCCCGTATCCGTATGGTTTGCTTGTGGGGTCGAAGGGAGAAAACCCAGTTGCCAGAATCACAGCATCCGCCTGGATGGTTTCCGCAGATGCCTTCACGCAAAGATCGATGGCTTTTTCCGGGCATGCATTCTGGCAGACCGTGCAGGATTGATCCTTCTGGTAGCGGCATTTTTCAGCTGAAATGGCATAAAAAGGATGGTGGTTTTTGGAATATCCTTTTGAAATTACCCCTGGCTCAGGGCATTTTTCAAAACAGACACCACAATTGCTGCATTTTTCAGGATCAATGAACACCGGCTTTTTGCGGATGTCCACCGAAAAATCTTCCGTTTTGGAAACATGCTCAATCCAGGTGCGGTTCATCATGTTGATTCTCGGATGGTGAACGACCCTGTCCAGTTTCTCCTCCACCATACAGGCACCACATTTGACACACTTGTCCGTGGCCTTGCATGTATACTGAATCGCATGACCGCCCGAAAAGTCGGTCCTTTCCACGATGTCGACATCAATGCCCCGCTCGGCCAAATCCGTTGCGGCCGTAAGCCCGGCAACCCCGCCACCCACCACAAGTACCTTTTTCGCCCTCATTTGTGCACCTTCATTAGGATGTGTTTCAGTTGTCAGGTGATACCGACTACTGTTGCGCTTGAAAGGTTTCAACGATTTGCTTTATTTCCTGCTCAACATACTCGGCACAGGCCCGAGCTTCTTCGGGGGTCATGGTTCCCATGTCGTTGGCCAGTGCTTCGAGCTCTGATTCGTCGATGCCGATGGTTTTGTTGATCATAAAGGTATCGACTTCGCCCCCTGCCGGTAGACGGCCGCATCCGCCCGCTGTTCCAACATATTCATCATCCACAAAAATCGGGACAACGATTTTCAATATCCCGGCATCGCACTCTTGGACAACCGGTTGGCGGGTTTTCTGAGCCTGGGTGGCCATGTTCATATGGGCTACGGCACAAATAAAGGGACCGCCCTTTTCACTGCCTTTAATCACTGGGCAAATCCGATTGGACCATGTGACGTAATCGGTGATCCGGGCACCGTCTATATTGAACGTTACCGATTGGATCTGACAGTGTGAAATAATCTTTTTTTCCAGTTCGATCCATTTCTCCAGTGGCTGAATGTCGGTCAATTCCATTTAATTCTCCTCACTACCGGTTCACAATTAGAACAGTTTATTGTCGTATTTGATGGACGCCTGTTCAAATTCAGCATAAAGTATTTTCAAGCGTTCATTGGCGATGTTGATTCGGTGCTGTTTTTCTTCCTTCTCCCGTTCGGTCTGGTAACAGGCCAGACAGCGCTCATAGCGATGGGTTCGGTCTAGGCAGGAAATCGTGAACGCCCCCATCAGGAAAGTCATTTCGTTGTCATAGCCCACAAAGTGCTCCACACCGGGAACGTATTCCAGGTTCACCACGATCGAGACATCGTTTCCTTCCTTGGCGATATTGATGTAATCGTGGATGACCAGTGTTGGATCGTGGTTTTTGTGATATCCATCGAACTTGACCGTCATGTCTTCGAGACTGAAAAGGCATTTTTCGATTTCGATCCCTGCCTGTTCCAGTTTGCGATAATCTTTCTGGAGATACCAGTTGGCGACCATGACCGCCTGGGAAACATGTGTACACAGGTTGTCCGGGCACCCCCGGGCATAGCACTTTCGGAATTCATAATCCGCTGCGTCGATGCGCCCCCTGAAATGGCATAGGAATATAAACGCCTGAAATGGATTATCGCGATGCGCAAAATCGACCGGCAGGATGTCAAAGCTTGTTTCACATGTCACCATCGATCCTTTTTCGCGAAAAGACACGAGATCGGTTACCCTGCTGGGGTGATTGTTGATAGATCGTTGTCCCATTTTTTCACCTTCATTTTATGGTTGGATAAAAAACCGCTTTTCACACACAATGGACGCACGTTCAAACTCGTCATAAAGCAGTTTCAAACGGTCATTGGCAAGGTGTGTCTTCTCTCTTTTTTCCACCTTTTCCAGGTGTTTGGCATAACAGGCAAAACAGCGTTCATGCCGGTGTGTTTCGCCGTTGCAGGTAATGCCGAACACGACCAATAAAAAAATTCGTTGAATTTTATAGTTATCGACATGCTCCTGGGCAGAAACGCGATTCAATACCGGATCGATTCGGACATCATGTCCCTGGCGGGCCAGATGGATATAGTCGTGAATGATCCGCGTTGGACCATAGGCCTCATGCATTCCCTCAAATTTGTTAACGATCTCGTCCAGTGTCATACGTCTTTTTTCAAGATGGATGCCGGCCTGCTGCAGTTTTTGGTAGTCTGCCTGCGCATAAGGCTTGGCCGTCATAACTGCCTGGTAAATGGTTGCACATCGATGACCAGAGCATGCCCGGGCGTAGCATTTACGGAATGCATAGGACGCCCCGTCAACGGTGCCGCTGTACTGGCACAGAAAAATGAAAGCCCGGACCGATTCTCCGTCTTGATCAACTTCGAGCGGAACCATTTGAAACCGGGATTGGCAGGTGATCGACATGCCGCTTCGTTTCAATTTTACCAGGTCCGAAATTCGATGGGGCGCTGTCTGCTGGGTCATCTGATCTCTATTGAAAGCTCATTATTGACTGATGGCGGTTCCGTATGTCCGAAAAACCGCTTTTCGTATTGAATGGACACCGGGTCGAATTCTGCATAGAGCAGGTTCAAACGCTGGTCTGCAATTCTGATTTTTTCTTCTCTTTCTTCGGATTCCTTTTCCATGGGGTAACAGGCCAGACACCGCTCGTAATGGTGTATTTTATCTAAACAGGTCACCTTAAAATCCACCATTAAAAATATCATCTGGTTTTCATAGTTGGCAAAATGCTCGGCGGCGGGAACGAATTCCAGGTCCACATCCACCATCACCGCATTGCCCTCTTTGGCAATATTGATATAATCGTGAATCGCCAGTATCGGACCGTGCGCCTCCCGGTATCCCTCAAATTTGACGGTCATCTCTTCCAGCCGGAACAGACGCTTTTCCATACGGATGCCTGCCTGTTGCAACTTGTAATAATCCCGTTGCAGATACCGATTGGCGATCATCACCGCCTGGGAAACGTGCGGGCACAGATTGTGGGGGCATCCGCGGGCATAGCATTTTCTGAATTCAAATTTCTGATCATCGATGCTTCCCGTGTAGCGGCATAAAAAAATGTAGGCCTGAAACGGATTCTCTCTATGATGGAAGTCAACCGGCAGGATGTCAAAAAACGTACTGCAGCTAACGTGTCGCCCGGCCTGTTTTAAAACCACGAGATCGGTTACCCGTTTGGGTGGATGATGTTTCCGTGTCTGTTCCATGACTCGCCCCTTTGGTCATATGTCGATCAATACAATCAGGAAAAATGCCAGTGATGCCGTATGTCTTCCAACGACCCCAAACACTTTTTAGAATACGAACACGGCATCTGCTTCCATGGCTGCCAGGTTTACCGAGCCTGCCGCCGTCACTTCGGCCCCTTCGATCAGATCGGCTTCCTTGATATTTCGAGATTCGATGCAGGGACCACATACCCAAAGCGTTCCGCCCAATTCCAGAAAATCAGCCAGGAGCTTTTTCATGGGCGGAAATCCACCACCTTGCGGCATGTCATCGGCATAGCCCGGAACAGCGGAGTGAACACCGTCCCCCGATAGAACGATGGTGGCCTGGATGTCCATCGCCAGGGCTGCGTTGGCCAGCACAAAGGGGTTATGAGCCAGTTCCGAGCGGTCCTTTCCGCATGTGCACATGTATAGTATTTTTTCCTGTTTTTCTTCTGTCATGATTGTTTCTCCTTATGGCTGCAGTCAAGTAGAAGTTTGGATTTCCCTAAATAACAAGGCAACGATTCATAAGCGTGTGTAAAAGAAGCTATTTGTCGATACAAGCGGCGATGACCTCGGACAAATCCGCGACATCCGCACCGCTCCTTTTTAAATTTCCAAGACAGATGGGGCACATGGCCACAATTTTCTCACCGGCCGCCTGCAATTCCGTCACTCGCCGAGTCCCGACTTGCGTCGAAAGTTTCGGGGAAATGGACTCGGCCGGCCCACCGCAGCAGCTGGTGAATAGGCCCGCATTTTGAACCGCCGTGCATTCGATCCCCAGACTGTTCAACACTTTTTCGGGCACATCCGAAAGTTCGAGATACCGGCCGTAAAAACAGGGATCATGAAGGCTAATGCGCCGGTGGCCATTATGTGACTGAAAACGGGTCACCTCAAAATAGGTCTGAACCTCAAAATGGGAGTTCACATATTTCGGAAACAGTATTTTAAGCGCATAGGTGGTATGGGGATCCACGGTGATAAGCTTTTTTATGCCGGCCTGGTTCAGTTTTTCGGCGACATAGCGCGCATGCTGCACAAAGCTTTCCTGATCACCGAGATCGTAAAGCAGTACACCGCTGTAGTCGTCCAAATCCGGGCGATAGAAAAAATCAACCTTGGAGGCTGTCAGAATTTTAGCGATATTTTGTAGAATGGTGTTGTATTTTTTCTTTTCGGCTGTGGCTGTCATCATGGAAAGGCCCAGACCTGCAAAATAACTGGGCACGTATTTCACATAGCGGATGGCATCCGCCAACGCTGTATCTTCATACTTTTCCAGATATTGGGTCGATTTTTCAATGAAAGGAACGAACTGGTACATCAACCCGGTAAACAGCATGGCATCACCCTGTTGGGGCAGGTTTACACCCTTGTGCCATCGGTTGACCAAAAACTTGGGAATGCCGAACGGATTTTTGGTGGCTTTGACATTGCCGGCAATAACGTTAATGATATCCTTCGGATTGAACATGTCAGGACCTCCTCCAACTCGCCACGACAAAACGCTTCAATTCTAAAATAATTTCGCCGGGGTTGGCCTCCCGCGGACAGGTTTGGGTGCAAAGTCCGCAGTGGAGGCATTTCCATAGTTCCGGCGCATTTTCCAGGATACGGTCTTTGGCCCCGATCTGGATATACCGTATCATTTTCCTGGGAAAGTGCTTGTAAATCAGCGGGCAAATGGCCGCGCATGTTCCACAATTAAAACATGCCAGCGCTGAATCCTCCCCATACGGTTCAATCTCTTTTGCAAAATTGGGATGTAACACAGCCATTGTTTCCTCCCATGGCGACTTTCGGACCGGTCACCAAATCTTTTTTGCGGTCAAGCGGTCTTTTTTAATGCGTAACGATAGTATCCGCCGTCGTTTTCCGTTTCAACGATCTGGCCATATTTTTTTAAAGCCGCCATAAACCACAACACTTCATGGGCGGGCATCCCGGTGGCATCAGCAATCTCCGGTATGGTCCCGGCTTTTTTTTCAAGATGTTCTTTGATGGATGTAAGCGCTTTTTTCTGCGATTTAACTGTTGCTGAGGTATTTTTAATCCATTTGCTGCGGGTGCGGCGCAGCTGTTTCAAAGCTTCTTTCCGATCCTTTTTATCACTGCTTGTCGGGTGCATTGAATTTCCTCATCTTTAAAATTTATACAACCGGCGCATCGGCTACGATTCTGTCCACCATGGCCTCGTACTGCCTGAGTGTCCATCCGTCGATATCGATGGCGTTCTCAGGGCAAACAGCCACACAGGCGCCACACCCGATACAAAGGGCGGGTGTCACGTGGGCACGTTTCACGGTTTTACCGGATATGACCATTTCCACCAGATTGAGCGCCCCCTCACTCAAACAGGCCTTTAGGCAGGCTCCGGTCCCCATGCATTTGTCCTTATCCACCCGAGCCACAAAGGGATCCAGTTCCACATGGCCCCGGTCCAACAAGGCCACTGCTTTTACGGCCGCGGCACCTGCGGCGTTGCAGGTCTCCCCCACATCCATGGGTGCCTGGCATGTTCCGGCCAGCATTATGCCTGATACGGGCAGTTCGACCGGTCGTAATTTCGGGTGAACCTCCAGTAAAAAACGATCTGTCCCGACCGGCAATTTCATCATCTCCACCAGGTTCGATACAGCATTGGGCTCCATACCCGTGGCCAGTACCACCAGATCCACCGGAGCCGCCACAGATTCACCAAATGTCAGCGTGTCTTTTGCCTTGACCATCAGGGGGAAGTCAGTCAAGCCATCTGGTTCGATCAGGACTTCAGGGGAAGCTTCGGCCTCATAGCGAATGAATACGACGCCCTTTCTGGAGGCCTTGTCATAGAGCTCTTCCTGTCCGCGTCCATAGGTTCTGATATCTCGGTAAAACTCGTACACATGGGTATCCGCATAGGTTTCCCGTATCAAATTGGCGGCGTTGAGCGTCGCGGCACAGCAGGTTCTGGAACAATACTCGTTGAGGCACCCGTCTGCATTCTCGGGATGGATACCGGGGATCTGCCGGCTGCCGACACAATGAATCATGGCCATGCTGCGGATGTCCCGACCGTTGATTCTAAGAAGACCACCGCCGGATTCATCACGGCCCATGGATCGGATCAAATCCGGGAGCGTAATCACCGCCTCGTGTAGGCCAAATCCGTACTCTCCCCTGCTGGGCTCATAACTTTTAAAGCCTGTCGCCAGGATGATGACCCCGGTTTCGATCCTGAGGGTTTTATCGGCGGATTGATTCGGCATCGCATATACCCCCAGGTGCGGTAAAAATTTTCCGAATTCGGGTTCCAGGTCAACATATGCGGGATTTTCTTTGGTGACCTGCTGCCGGACCTCCAGTTTAAAGTTCCCCACATATCCCTCAAACGATACAATCTCCGAACAGGCATGAATCCGAATGGATGCATGCTTCAATACGCGCGCAGTCATTTCACGAATCAGATTGGCCGCGACATCGTTGGTGGGTGCAATACGATTCAAACGGGATAACTGCCCTCCCAGAAACGGTGATTTTTCAATCAAAGAAACCTGGATACCCCGTTCGGCAAGATCCAGAGCAGACCGCAAACCGGCGATCCCGCCACCCACCACCGTGGCATGGCGCAATGCTTCCACCCGGATGGGGGCCAGGGGTTTTAGTTGGTCTGCTTTGGCAGCTGCCATGGAAACCAGCGTTGTGGCTTTGTCGGTGGCCGTATCACCGTGATGAACCCAGCTGACCTGCTCGCGGATATTGGCATGATCGTAGATGTACGGATTTTCACCGGCACGGGCGATGGCCCCCCGAAAGGTCGATTCATGCAGACTGGGTGCACAGGAGGCCACAACCACCCGATCGACTCTGCCTTCTTTCAAATCCGCCATGATCATTTCCTGGCCCGGATCCGAGCACATGAACGTGTTGGTCCTGGCCACAGCCACTTCGGGTAGCTTTTCCACACGCTCCCGTACAGTTTCAACATCCACATGATCGGAAATATTGCCCCCGCAGTAACAGATGTATACGCCGACCTTGCTTTTGCCCGTGCGTTGCTTTTTGTCCTGGTTTTGATCCGTCATTCCCTATCTCCTGCTGATCAGGTAATAAAATCCTTGGAACACCTTTCAATCGATCATGCCACCGCTTTTTGGGACCGCTCCGCCAGGGCCGCCATGTATTTGGCCGCCTCCACGGCGGCGGCACCCGATTCGGTGATGGTGTCCACAATATCCTTTGGGCCGGCAGCAGCACCGGCCACAAACACCCCGTCCATATCCGTCAATGTGGGCGACAGTTTCGGCTGAATGGTCTTGATAAATCGATCCGTATCACGTGTAACGGGGCAAACACCGTCTGGATTCCATCCCGGTATCATACCCAGCGAAAGCACCACCAGATCATGTTGATCAATCACCATGCCTTCTCCGTCCTGGGCTTCGTACTGCAGCTGGACCCTGCCATCGTCGCCGCCGCGAATCGCGGCCACCTTACCCTTGACAAATTGAATACCCATGGCCTTGGCATTCTGATAAAACTGTTCATAGCCTTTGCCAAAGGCACGGATATCCATGTAATAGATGGTAATATCCGCCAGGGGCAGAGACCCGGACAGGAGCATGGCCTGCTTGATGGCATACATGCAGCAGACCCGGGAACAGTAGGACACACCCATACTTTTATCCCGGGAGCCGGCGCATTGAATATAAGCGATGGAATCAGGCTCCATACCGTCGGAAGGACGCAGAACCCGATTGTATGGTCCATGGGGTGCCAGCAAACGTTCCATCTGGAGCGAGTCGATCACGTTGGGTATTTTTCCCCGGCCATATTGATGTTTGTCCGCCAGAGACGTCAACTCAAATCCCGTGGTTAATACAGCGGTTTTGGCCGTAAGCAAAAATTCTTCCGGCTCCTGAAAATAATCGATGGCCTGGGTGGGGCATACTTTTTCGCACTTTCCGCACAGCATACAGTTCTCCACATCCAGTACGGCAAGCTGTGGTATGGCGTTGGAAAAGGGTATCGAAATCGCCTTCGTGGCGGAAAACCCACCCTGCTCTGGATCCGATACATACACCGGGCAGTTGTATTCACACTGACGACATCCGATGCATTTATCCGAATCCACATACCGGGGACGCTGGGTTATGGTGGCGCTGATCACGTTGTCCTCGCGGGTCACGTCATTGACATCGCAATAGGTATACAGTTTGATACAATCGTGATGGGCGGCAGCAGCCATCTTGGGCGTGGTAATACAACTGGCGCAATCCAGGGTGGGGAAAACCTTGGACAGACGAATCATTTTGCCACCGATGGTGGCATCTTTCTCCACAATGGCCACGTGATATCCCTGATCTCCCAGATCCAATGCTGTTTGCAGGCCGGCGATACCGCCCCCGACAACAATCACGTCTACATCTGTTTTTGGCATGGCATTCATCGGTTCCTCTCGATACCCGCGTGCTTCCCTATGCATAAACGGCATCGGTTTGGAAGCATGCGGCCTTAGTTTTGGACGACCTGCGGTGGTCCCAGCTCGTTGACCACCTCATTCATTTGGTTGATTTCATTGAGAAAGGCGCGGTTGCATACCGTGCATATGGCTGTCAACCGCAAGCGACGGATATCCAGGTCCTGCTCCTTCATCATGGCATAGACTCGGTCCAACCGCTGAGCCATGGCTTTGTAAGCGCCCTCATAGGGACACTCTTCACCACAGGACATGACAAGGATGCCGCTGATTCCCTTGTTGAAACAATCGATATAAAATCGCTCCGGGAATAAAACAGGCGCTTTCACGCGGATGATATAGGTGTTTGTCGGGTAAGTAGCGTGTGCCTGCCCAACCGAGTCTGCGCCGGGATACGCGCAGGCCTCGGTTGCCAGAATCAGGATTTTATTTTTATTCATTGCGTCCGCCTGGGATGCCATATCGCCCCCGCTTATTTGCTTCTGCGCACAAAATGCTTGTCATATCCATCGGCTTCCAGGACACCCAGATACTCATGACCGACTTTGTTGGACCATGCCGGGATGTCCTTGCGTGTACCGGAGTCGTTTGAGAAGACTTCCAGTATTTCACCCACTTTTACCTTGCCGATGCCTTTCTTGGCTTCCAATAGGGGGCCGGGGCAGGCACTGCCTCTGGCATCCACGGTGCTGGCGACTTCGATTGTGCTTAATTCCAGATCAGTCATGATAACCTCCTGTTTGTAGTGGTTTGGGGTTAATTTTCTTGAACCGTACTTTCAGTTCCGCTGGTGTTTCATCCAAATCTGTTACCGATAAAAGCTCGCACGAATCCGAAGGGATAATTCTCATTAAGTTTGGAATATTGTCCGGATCACTGCACAAAATTTCCAGAATGTCCCCAGCTTTCAGCGAGCGAAAAGCATTGCTCGCTTTCAACAGACAAAACGGAACCATCACATTTCTCAAATCCAGTTTTACCATCACGGAAAACCCCATCTTACATTTTTGAGATGCAAATAGTTTTGCAATCCATATGCCAGTCATCGATTTTAGATGTAAAGAGGGCCCAAACCATTAAATGACAGGAGCTTAAGCCAATAGGCGACCGGATTGCGTCTAAGCGGCCAGAATAGGGGCTTGCAATTTCCCACAGCGTGCGTTAAGTTTATTAACAGCTGTGTTGTCCAGAAACTGAACAAAGAGGCCGTCATGTTTGAAAAGGAATTGAGCAATTATTGGAAGACGGTGGTGGACACCATCCAGGACGGTGTCATGATCGTCAATACAGAAGGACGTATCATATCGATCAATGATGCCTTTGAAGCCATCACAGGCTACGGAAAAGAAGAATCTGTGGGGCAGTTGTGTTCCATATTAAACTGCAGCACCTGCAAATTAATGCGTGCAGACGACAGCTATCATTGGTGCGTCATGTTTGAGCAGGGCAATCTCAAAAAACAAAAATGTTCGGTGGTACGCAAAGATGGACGGCCGGTCAATGTCGTTAAGAATGCCTCGGTCCTGAAAGATGAGGCTGGGAACGTCACCGGTGCCGTAGAAACCATTACCGATATTTCCGATCTCGTGGACAAAGAAATTCAGATTGAAAAATATCGCCGTGAGCTGAATGCAGAGGATCGTTTTTACGGCATGGTGGGGTCTTCATCGGTCATGCAGCGGGTATTTGACCTGATCACCAATGCCGCCCGATCGGATGCCCCGGTCATCATATACGGGGAAAGCGGGACCGGCAAAGAACTGGTGGCCAAAGCCATCCATGAAAGTGGAAATCGCAAGAATCAACCCTATGTCAAGGTCAATTGTGCGGCCTTGAATGCGTCCCTTCTGGAAAGTGAGCTGTTTGGCCACGTCAAGGGCGCTTTCACCGGCGCGCATAAAGCGCGACAGGGGCGCTTCGAAGCTGCCCAGCGGGGTGAAATCTTTCTGGATGAAATCGGAGACCTGCCCATTGCCACCCAGATCAAGCTGCTGCGCGTACTCGAGGAAAAAGTCGTTGAACGGGTGGGAGATAACCGCCCCATACATATCGACGCGCGAATTATTTCGGCCACCAATCGGAACTTGAAGCAGCTTGTGAACCAGGGAACCTACCGTGAAGACTTTTACTATCGCATCAATGTCATCCCCATTCATGTCCCCCCACTGAGGGAGCGGTTTGGCGACATTCCTATACTGGCGGAAACCTTTTTCAGAAGAATGCAGATGAAAAGCGGCAAGGACATTCAGGACCTGTCGAAAACGGCACTCGACGTTCTGATGCGATACAGTTGGCCCGGCAACGTGCGCGAATTGAAAAGCGCTTTCGAGTACGCCTTTGTATCCTGCAACGGCCATACCCTTCTGCCGGAACACCTTCCGGACAATATCAGCGGTGCGGCGCCCCTACGTGAACCCACGTCAAATGTGAACCTCAGTCTGGAAGGAATCAAACGCCAACGCCTTATCGACGCACTCAACAAGGCCGGTGGCAACCAGTCTGAAGCCGCCAGAATTCTCGGCATCTCCAGAACAAGTGTCTGGAGCCAGATGAAACGATTCAATATCAGGAAATAATGTCCCGCCTATATTGGCACTGATTTTGCTTAGTTATCACCCATGGATCAACATAAAATCGTGTTCCACGATTTTATCTAACGCGACCCTTTCACCCCCGGTCGAAAGGCATCGTCAACTGCTTGCAATCGACGTCACCGACTTCGACGGTTCCATATGATTAACCAAAATTTCTATCCCCACTGCAAGCAGCGGGGAATTCAAAGTTAAAACCGACCAGGAGAAAATATTGCGTATGGATACAACGACATTCACCGATTTTGCCATCGTGGCGTGCGGTACCATGAGTTTGGAGATCAGGCAGCTGCAAGATGACGGATTTCTCGATACGCGCCATGTGTTTTACACAACCCCAGGCTTGCATCAGGATATTCCGGAGCTGGAGCACCAGCTTGTCAGAATGATCGACAAGGGTAAACGCGTGGCCGAAAAAGTTCTGGTAATCTATGGGGGTAAATTCTGCTACGTCAACGTCGACCAACCCACCCGTCTGATGCAGACCATCATTGAAGAGCAAGGCCCCCGTGTGGGTCGAATTCAGGCAACCCAGTGCATGGATATGATCGCATCGGAATCGGAACGTGAGCAAATTGCGCAGGAGATTGCCGGTGGTGAGCCGGTATGGTGGATGACACCCGGATGGGTCAAGTTTCGCCAGCAGGTATTCAAGGGCTGGGACAAGGGCATTGCCAACGAAAATTTTCCACGACACACCGGCGGAGCCATTGTACTGGACGGCATCGGCTATCTTGATCAATACATGGCCGAAGATCCCGAAGGTTTTCTGGAGTATTGTGACTGGATGGGCATTCCCATGCAGGCCTATCCGCTAACATTAGACCGGTTTAAATCATTGATTACCGAAGGTGCAAAATTGATGGCACCATAATTGCTATTCCTATGTGTGGGAATTACTTGGCAGTACCTCCATTACATGCTAGTTACCCGCCGAAGCAGTAAATCGGCCCTTTGGGATAGGCCCTCAGGGTCGGTTTGCTATTTACGGCCCGCTCTTTTCCGCCTCCTGCCATCGACCGCTCGAAATATCGTTACCGTAACGTTACAAAATGCAAAGTAACGTTCTGCCATCCGATGCCAGAATACGGGATCTTAATTTTCCTATGAATTCATTTGTCGCTGCAGGCTCGCATTTCTTTGGCATCGAATATGCAGTATATTGGACTGTCACACGCCGGATTGCCAGGCGTTACACCGATGCGCATCAGAAATTTGTACCAATTATTGCAAAGTGAGCCGATATCAACCCAAGGAAAGCTTGCATGCATTCGTCCTCCCGGTTGAGGATGCGTTTTGACAAGAGGTTGCCAGCACAATGATTGCACTACCTGCCTTTAAACACGCCCTGATGATCACGTTTTTTGTGTTTGTCATGATGGTATTGGTGGATTTCATCAACGCCGCCGGAAAAAAGCGCATGGGAAACTTTCTGCACGGCGGTCATTGGCGGCAATATATGCTCGCTTCCCTGCTCGGGGCCGCACCGGGGTGTCTGGGGGCCTTTATGAACGTGAGTTTATATGTTCATGGTTTGATCAGTTTCGGTGCCATTGTGGGGGGGATGATCGCCACATCCGGGGACGAAGCCTTCGTGATGCTGGTCCAATTTCCGGGAACGGCGCTGGCTCTTTTTTCTTTGCTGTTTATTTTGGGGATCGGTTTTGCCTGGGTAAGCGACAAATTAATTAAGGTATTGGGAATCACACCCTGTGAATCCTGTCTGAGCAGCCAGTGTGATAATTGCGAAGATCATTGGCAGGACGTCGAGGGAATCGGAAACTATTTCGTAATCTCCAACATCAAAAGCAATCTAAGGTCCCTATCTTTTACACGGTTTTTATTGCTGGTGTGGATTGTGTCTTTTTTCATGTTGGTGAATACGGGTGTGCTTGGGCCGGCCTTGTGGAACTGGAAGAAAATAACCATCACCATACTAAACCTGACCATTTTTTATATCGTGCTCGTGACACCAGAACATTATTTGCATAAACACATTTGGGACCACATTCTAAAAAAACACATCTTTCGCGTCTTTGTGTGGACATTCGGCGCATTGCTGCTGGTGGAACTCGGGCTTCAGGCCTGGCATCTCGAGGGGTTTGTTCGGGACAATATGGTTTGGATACTGGTCATTTCGGCCTTGATTGCCTTGATTCCGGAATCGGGCCCCCATTTGGTGTTCGTGATGATGTACGCCGAAGGTTTAGTCCCATTTTCCGTTTTATTGACCACCTCCTTTATCCAGGATGGTCACGGCATGCTACCCATGTTGTCATATAGCCTGAAGGATTCCATGCTCATCAAAGTGTTCAACCTAATTTTCGGACTCGGTATCGGCAGTGTGGTTTACCTGATGGGTTTTTAATTCCGCATAAACTTATAAAAAGGAGACGACCCATGTACGCACTTATCTATGATGAACACGATTTAACCGAAGCCAAGAAATACGTTTTATCCCTTCACGAAACCCGCGAAATGGCGGAAACCGCCCTCGAAAATCGAAAAAAAAAGCTGGGCAAAAAGGTCGAGGAATGCAACACCCGTATTGTGTGGATTGAAGAAAACATCACTGCGGGTGATTATGTTGCCGTGCAACAGTTTACCAATTGGCGGCCGGGAGAAGACATACCACACGGCGAGATGTATTCTGACACGGATTAGCCTGATTCTATGGGGCATTTGCGGTTCATGCCATGCCTACTGGAAAACAAGCGGGTGCACCAATGCCTTACGGTAACGTTTTTATTATGAGCATATGCTATCAACTGGCATTGTTTGTGCATCGTTTAAAGATGAAAACCTTACGATATTGTCCGGCAACATATGCTATATAACCAAAAGGAGGATACCATGAAAGCAAGAAACTGTTGTAAGACCATGGAAGCGGAACTGACGGCCTGGAAGGCGAATGTGTATGACATTGTACGCAAAATGGAAAGCTTAAGCGGCGGTGATAAAGAAAAGGTACTACCCAATATCGAAGACCTGCACATGCTGATCACTGAAATGGATGATCGCATCGATCAGATTCGGGACAACTGCACGCCGGAAACCGGTATCGACGACATCCGCACCGATAAGGAACGCTTCGACAAGTCACTGGCAACCCTCCGTGTCACCGCAGAAGAGGCCATGCGCGGCCTCGGTAGCGGAAATTTTGGTGGATAGCTGTCGTATCTCCGCAGGAAAACACCTTACCCAAACCTGGAAAGTGTTTTCCTGCAATGCCAATCGCCTATACAGTGATCATACGATACCGGATGTTACAAATGTTCCGAAATAAAGCAAATGCAAGCAAGACGCCTATTTTGACAATCCCTTTAAAGCCATAGGTTGGCCATTGGAAAAGTTTTGTATCAACGCAGGGTGCAGGGTGATTGTTTCACCGATCAACGCTTGGGCGCTGTTAAACCCACCACCGTTGCCGTTATCAGAGCACTCAAACTGCAAAAAATGGTAAACACCAGAGAAAAACGCCATCCAAAATAGAGGATCATCATCGGCAGGAGAGCCGGTTTTACGGCTCGATGAGACAGGAAGTTGGCCAGATGAAAGTCGGAAGCACCTTTTTTTCGAAGGGATTCGAGAAAGGGATACCAGGCAAATACCGGCCCCATGGATATAACCCCCGCAGCAGCCGAAAGAAAAATCCCGATGATACCCATGCCGCCCCCCAGAAACCGTGACACATGATCGGGGGTGATAAACCGGTTCAATACGAGCATCATACCAAACGCCAGACACAGCGGTAAAATCGCCTGGCGTATCACGTTTGCAGCCGCCTTCACTCCGATCCAGGCCCGATCGGGTGCCACAGCGAGCAGGATCAAATAAATAACGAGAACAATGGCAGGGAACAACCATAGCCGCAAATGGGAATGCACCGGTTTCGATTTTGCCTGGATGCTGTCCATTCTCACATGATCCCCCCGGATAGCCACACAATACAGAGTGTCGCGGGTATGGCTACGATAAAAGCGGCGATGTTTCGGATCAGGGTAAATCGGACGCCCAACACCGACATCTCAACCGGCAGCTGAACAAGCCATACCGTAACCCAGGTCAGCAGCATAGCGGTCACGCCAAAAAAACTCACATCCAAATCCAGCAAAATGGCACCGGTCACATAGCTATTGATGGGATTACCGGACAGGAGGCTGCCAATAACGGCGCCCACGAACGTATCTTGCAGCACGTTGCCCGAAAATAGGGCGAGCAGCAGTTTTTTGGGCAGCATGGCCTTGAAAAGGCCCGCAAGCAGGATGACACCGCACAACACCGGCAATATAGCCGTAAATTGTTTTACGGTTTTTCGCAAAACCGTCCGCCAATCGCGGATTTGCCGGGCAGATACTGCTGGCTTGGGATCCGACTCCCGCGTCTCCGTTGGCGTAAATTTGCCCCGCATGTAGCTTAACACGGCATCATGGACACTGCCACCCACCGAAATAACCACCGTAATCCCGGCTTTTTCAAGCGGGCTTGAAACCGTCGGAGACATGTACCCGACGAGGATAACGGTTGCGCCCTTGTCGAGCGCACGTGAAACCGTCTCGATCCCCGCTCCTGATCCGAGCGAATGGGGCGATCTCGCCAAAATCTCGAATGACATGTCGTTTGGATCGATAATAAGCACATAGGGTGCAGCACCCATTTTGTTTTCAACCCTGGCGTCTAGCGTGCGCCCGCTTGCCGGCACCGCTATTTTTACAGGTCGTCCTTGACTGTTCTCATCCATGCATTAGAATTCCGTTACGGTTATGGCGGCTATCGACTGAACGCCACGGTTCAAGAATAAAGTGATTCTCATTTTCCTCGTGAAAAATCTATGATCACACGAGAATATTGTTGCGAATTTCTCATCTCAACCAAATTTCAGCAGAGGTTACCATGGACATGCAGGTTTATTTTCCCGGTGGAAAGAAAGTCAACGCGGAGTACAAAGGTTTTACCATTGAAACGGACCAGGCCAAAGACGAAGGAGGGGACGGAAGCGCACCGGAGCCCTACAGCCTGTTTCTGGCCTCCATCGGAACGTGTGCCGGTATCTACGTCGTCTATTTCTGCCAGGAGCGCGGCATCGATCCGTCAGACATCACCTTACGGCTTCATTTTGAACGAAACGAAACCAAACACCTGACCGAGGCCGTCCATATCACCATCGATCTGCCACCGGATTTTCCACCCAAATACACGAAAGCCGTCGTCAAGACCGCCGAGCTTTGCACGGTCAAAAGAAACATCATGACGCCGCCCCAGTTTACGGTTGTAGCTGAAATCAGGGAGGCATAGCGGCCTTTACTCAACCGGCAATTTTTCCCCGATGGATTTACCATAATCCTGGCAGGCACGCAGACCCTCGTCCGTTCCCACACGATCCTCCAGCAAATTGAAGGAACCCAGATCGGAGATATCCATTTTGAATACATGCTGCATGGTATCCAGAATGATCTTGGGGGCGTCCCCACTGTGGGTGTAGGAGCCAAAAGCGCCGGCAACCTTGCCTGTCAGGTTCAGCTTCTGACCCATGAAAAGAAACGTTTTCATGTTGCCGGTCATATCGCGATGATAGGTCGGTGAGCCAAAAACATAGGCATCATATCCTTCCAGCCCTTTTTCGTTTTTAATGTCGCTGATTTTTCGAACGTCAACCTGGCATCCAGAAAAGCGTGCGCCTTCGGCTATGAAGTTGGCCATTTTTTCGGTATTGCCCGTTCGACTCGCGTATGCCACCAGTACTTTATTCATCGTTTATTCTCCTTTAATTTGTTTATTATTTTTTAACAAGGGTTAGCCACCCTTTTTTCGAAATCATAAAAATAATGCCGAATATCATCAGAAACATCATGAAAGCCAGATGGGAAATATCAATCGCCATCGTAAACAGCGGCGAAAAAACCACGTCCGGCAAGTTTTTGAGGACCCGAAAAATACCCGTGACGGCGATCAGCGTCAACAAGACGATCCGGACATAGGCTGCCCAGCTCAGCCGGAATTGTTTGCGCATCAACCCGAAATAAACCACGGTGGCATAGACAAAAAATCCAAAAAGGATGATAGCGCCGACGTAATGAATATAGTGGGTGACATAAAAATCGGCCAGCCAGCCCAGGCCCGGTATGTCGGCGATGTAGTACCGCTTGAAGATGGGCATCTGACCAAAACCGGTCAACCCCATGATGAAAAGTAGGCTGAGATACAAGGGCTTGAAATATTTTTGCTCAGCATCCGAACTTGGCGTCGTTGCAGTTATCATGATGTTTCTCCCGCCTTATCTCCTATTTTTTTAGATGCTTGGTAAACCCGCCCGACAGCGGCCGCCAAGCCGGCAAACGGTGCAATCAGCATGGCTTTGGCCAGGTTGTCGGCGTGGGCCATCTGATCCGCTACCTGGTCAAAATGGGGTTGTCCGGGTCCTTTGCTGATAGCCTGGTTGAGGGTTTCAAAGGGGACCGGCGAGACATACAGCGTATTGGTACCGCCGTTTTCGGTCTCGCCGTAGATGGTGACGCCCTCCTCTTTTTCCAGGCGATGGGCTTCTGCCACGATTTCATCCCGGGGGCCGATAATCTGGACATCCTCGGGGCATTCTTCAATACAGGCCGGCATTTCCCCTTCGGCAATACGGTTGTAACACCGGTCACATTTGTACATCACGCCGTTGCCTGCCAAGCTGGGCAGGATGTCGAGATACAAGCCCACACCGGTCTGTCGCTGGGGGATATCCCAGGGACAGACCACCTGACATTTTTTTCCACCCATGCAGATGTCCGCGTGTATGACCGTGATGCCGTTTTCAAGTTTGCGGGCCGCGCCCCAGGGGCAGAGGTCGGCACAGGGCGGGTTCTGGCAATGCATACAGCGCCGCGGGAAGGAGAGTTCCATTTCCTCCCCGTTCACCTGGACCGTAGCCCACTGGATGCTCAACCAATTATAGGGGGTCAGGCGGTCACGGACTTCACGCCCTTCCTCATCGGACCAATCCGCCACCTTCACACGCTTGGGAACCATTTTGGGAAAGGGTTTTTCCGGTTGGGGATATTTGAAATCGTTCACATCACGACAGGCCTCCACGCAGGCTTCGCAGCCAATACACTTGCGAATGTCGATGAGGGTGGCCAGCTCCTGACCGTTTTTGGTTTTGGCCGAGGCAGGCAAGGGTACCTGCGCGGCGCATGTGGCTCCGGCTGCCGCCAGTGATCCTTTTATAAATGATCTTCTTGATATTTCGTTTGGCATGTAAACACTCCTTAATACAAAATCCTTTTTCTTACTGCTACCATGGACCTGGAACTTCGTCACGTTTTTTCAACGAGTCTTCTCACAGGAGGAATGTCATCTAAAGATGTTCTTCAAGGGCTGTCGTCAAAGTCTGGGCCGACTGTAGACCCACAAACCGATTGACTTCCGCGCCGTTTTTAAAAACCGCCAGGGTGGGTATGCTTTTAATCCCCAGCTTCACAGCAGTTTCCTGGTTTGTATCGATATTCATTTCAGCAATCGTTGCACGGCCGAAGAATTTTTCCAACAACTTATTAATGATGGGTTCTTGTGCATGGCAGGGCCCACACCAAGGGGCATTAAAGTCGATTAAGGTTACGCCGTTGCGGATCGCTTCTTCAAACTCCTGGGTTGTCGAAATCTGCTCTATCTCCATGTTCTATTTTTCCTCCTCATTAACTGGACAAAACTTACACTATCAATTTCTATGCCAATCGACTAACTCCATGTAGTTGATGCTAAATATTTCTATTTAAATATTTGATATTTCTATATTATTATTCTAAATAGGCCGGACGTACCGGCAACGAAAAAGCCCATCGTCACGGCCTTGAACGCTTCGTAACGTTACACAAAACGTTACCTTTCGTTACTTCTGGGTTTAAATTCATCGATCCCATGGCTGTCGCAGGTGGACCACTCGGCTGAGCTTGTCACTATGATTTAACTAAATGGCTGTATTTACAACGATAATATTTTCAGCACCCCCAGGTGCTCTCAGCTGGCATGCATTTTGTAAGTCTATGAGCGCAAATATGTCGATATCGCTATTTGCCGTTGCGGTGAGTTTTCGAAGCGCATACAATGAGCCGAAAAAGGGATAAAATGGGAAAGTGTGTGAACCATCCGGAAAGAGAAACCAGTTACATGTGCTCCAAACACGGCATATATCTGTGCGAAGAATGCCTCGAGTGCCGCGACCCGCATATCTACTGCAAGTTTCGCAGCGCCTGCCCCATCTGGTACGAACACAAACGCAAGGCCCGGCAGGAGCGACAAAAAGCCGCTCTGGAAAAAACCGACGCATGCCAGGTGACCTTCCAACCCGGTAATATAATCGTCCACGTCACACCGGGCACGACGTTGCTGGACGCGGCCCAACAGGCAGACGTGTATATCAATGCCTCCTGCAACGGCAAAGGTTCATGCGGAAAATGCAAGCTGATCCTCGAATCGGGAGAGGTTGAAGCAATAACCTCGCCGCTCCTGACTGATCAGGAAAAGCAATACAACTATGTGCTGGCATGCCAGACAAAAATCAAAAGCAATGTCGTCGTCACCATACCACCGGAAACGATGGCGCGAAAATTGAAAATCGCCGGTATGGGCAGTTCGCTTTCAGCGCAGTTCAAGGGTCTGGTTGAACACATCGAACCGATGCTCAAGGAGATCCCGCTCGAATTGGTACCACCCACCCTTGACGATGCCGTCAGCGACCTGGATAGGCTCAACCGCGGCCTAAAAAAAACTGGTTGCGACGTGGCGCGCCTGAATGTCGGCGTGAAGGTCATGCGGCAACTTTCCAATGCCATGCGAGACGAAAACTGGCGTGTCGACGTGTCGGTCATCCAGAAAAAAT
>Ga0180435_10000410_pt1 | contig 44726 bp, 43 predicted proteins | sample SS_ome_3_FD_132467 | JGI IMG/M metagenome (GOLD analysis project Ga0180435, IMG submission 132467) | Hypersaline lake sediment archaeal communities from the Salton Sea, California, USA - SS_3_S_1 metaG | ecosystem: Environmental > Aquatic > Non-marine Saline and Alkaline > Hypersaline >... | reverse complement strand
TGTTGAAAGTCCTCGTTATCGATCCGTTTCTCATGTATCGCGACGTGCTTCGCAAAAAAATTCGAGACCGGTGCCCCGACGCACACATCACTGAAATAGACAAGACGGAACGCTTATCCAAAATTATTCAGCGGGAATCACCCGGCATTGTATTTGTCGATTTTGCCATGTACCCAAAACATGCGCTTGCTCATGTCCGCTCCATTAAACGACAGCTACCAGCTTCTGTTATCGTAGTTTTAACCACCCACGACTCAGCCGAGCATGAAGCGGCAGCATACCAATACGGTGCTGATTACTTTATTTCAAAAGCCAAGCCGTCCAGCCTGCCATTGATCGATAAGGTTCTGGATACCGTTTCATAAACATCACATTAATGTTCCTCTATTTTAACGACATGCTTATCGTCTTTTCTTTTGAAACAGAGTATGATATTTATGACTGTTCAAAGTAAAAGCACTGCGAAGCTGGCACCTCCCTGCAAGAGCGTTTTTTTTTAGAACATACAAACTGGAAAGATTACAGCATGCAACACACCATCGTCATTGCCGAAGATCATCAGCTTTTCAGAGAGGGACTGAAGTCCATGCTCAATAAACGTGATGACATCGTGGTTGTCGGCGAAGCCGAAGACGGTATCGAGGCCGTCAAACTAATCCGAAAATTGAAACCGGATTTGGTCCTATTGGATATGTCGATGCCCAAAATGGGGGGCATTTCGGTGCTGAAAGATGTCAAACGGGAGCTACCGGAGGTCCGCATCCTATTGTTAACTATCCATGAATCCGATCAATACGTCCTGGAGGCTTTTGATGCCGGCGCCGACGGCTATTGCATTAAAGACTCCAGCCGACAAGAGCTGATGCTGGCCCTCGATAGCGTCCTGCAGGGAAAAACATACATCAGCCCCGGCATCACGGATCAGGTTATGGAAGGCTTTCTTTCAAACCGCAAACGCCTGAAGGAAAAGACAAGCTGGGATACGGTTACCCAGCGAGAGCGTGAAGTGCTGAAATTATTGGCGGAAGGGCATTCCAACAAAGAAATTGGAGAGCTCCTGCATATCAGCGTCAAGACGGTTGAAAAGCACCGCGCAAACCTGATTGACAAGCTTGATTTGCACAATGTTGCCCAACTAACCACCTACGCGATTCAACAAGGTTTGGTTGAAACATCTAAATGAAACTCCCCGCCGCAAGACATCGACAAGCTCAGTCGAGTTGCGATGGGGTATTAAAGCGGAATTCGTCAAAGTTTCCTTCCTGCATCAAGCTGCAGGTTATTTAAACGAAGGCGAATGAAACCGATTGGTGCAACATGAGGGTTGACCGTCATCCATCCACCTTCGCCACTACGCATGAATACAAAAAAGCCATCAAATCAAAAAAAGATAGACCGACTGGAACAAAAAATAGCGGATAATAGCGTCGACCTCAATGCCGTTATCTCAGATTTGAAAAAAGAAATCACCGAACACAAAGCTACGACGAATAAACTAACCATCTCCCAAGAGCGTATGAAACGTCTGTCCAGGCAAATTTTGGATGTACTCGAAGCCGACCGCCAAACAATTTCCAAGGAACTACACGACAGCATCGGCGCCAGCCTGGCAGCCATCAAATTCAGCCTCGAAGATAAAGAAATGACACGGTTTCAGAATAACGGCCGCCTGGATGAGTCCCTGGATCAGGAAATTGCCTACCTGATGGAAACCATAAAAGAGACCAAGCGCATCTCTGCCAACTTACGCCCCACAACGTTGGACGATCTGGGATTGTTAGCAACCATTGAATGGTACATACGCCAGTTTAAACGGTTATACGGTGACATCCGGATTGACTATACAAACGAGACCGCCGAACGAGATATCCCCGAAGCCTTGAAGATCATTATCTACCGCATCATTCAGGAAGGACTCACCAACGCCGAAAAGCACAGCGAGGCAAGTGCCATTCGATTGAGTCTGAAATCTTCAGAGAATAAAAAGGCCATATCGCTGTCTATCGAGGACAATGGCCGCGGATTCGAGGTCGACAAGGTCCTTTCCAAGAAGGATCCCCTCAGCGGCTATGGCCTGACGGCTATGTTGGAACGCTGTGAGATTGTCGGCGGCAGTTTCCATGTTCATTCCACCCCCAACCACGGCACCAAAATCACCGTACGACTGCCACTATGAAGTTCGCCCCCCGGTAGCGAAAATCAAATTTAAATTCTTACTCAGTTGACCATAATTCTCTGGTTTGAGGAGGCAACCTGGATACCGTTTTCTTCCAATCTTGGGTAAGCACCCTGGTTGATGTTTTACTGGATATCCAAATAAAACTTGGAATCCGAGGCCTGAATCCAACAATACACCGAATTGGACACGAAATTACAGCCTTGCACCCATTTAAATAGCCAAAGAGATACACTAAGTTATAAATTACAGCTGAACACGCGCTGTATTTCACATGACGAACCAACACATACGAGGCAGCGAGAATCCATGAAAAAAAATGTGTCTTACCCAAACTATCACGAATGCATTGAATATCACGGTAATACCGAAATTGAGAGAATCCGTAAAAAAGGTGACTTGATAATCGAACGCGATTGGCTGGTATTCAATTCCGTGGACGAAGCCATTGAATATTTCAACGAGAAAAACAGCCAGGTGAGTCGATATTATCACTGAGCAGAAAAAAAACATGGCCGCGTACGATCTGCATATCTATTGTGAGACCTGCAATCAAACCCACCCGAAAGGTGTTAACGTGCAATTTGATGGCGGGCCTGCAAGGAAAATAAGCGTTGGCGCCTTTTATGCTGACAAACATATTCCACGCCAATTAGAAGCTTTTGTTAACGGCGAAGCCGTTTGTCCAAAAACAGGTACGATGTTCAAGCAGGATGATTTGTTTAAAATATTCTTAATTCCGGTTGATTACGGAAGATGAATACCGCAAACTCATTTCCGAATTGCCTTAAGGAGGAACCATGCTGCATATTGGTCACTTCTCATTTGATGAAAAAGGCGACAGTCAAGAAGAACGCCATGGCTATTTTACATGTGTTGTTGAAGTGAAGACACCGGAGGATGCGGTTGCCAAATTTGCCAAGCACATTTTACAAATGATAAAAAGAGAATCAAAATTAAAAAACATCGCACGCGTGTATATAGAAGACATTATCAGAATCGATGCTGTCCCTGGAGAACCCATTATTACGCGACTGCAATCATCCGAGGGGGCTTTTCCCCAATCCATCAGCTATTCACTGCCTGCCGTTATCAAAAACGGCATAGAAGCCTATGGCATGCCATCCAATGTCAATAAGCACGAGAACGATGATACCGGTCATTATCTTTACTCAAACCCATTTATAACATTTGAATGATAACAGAACCTAATGATCTTTAAAGAATTTTTAGTCGCCTTAGTCGCAACGCTGTTTATTTGCACGTTGTTTGCTTTGCTGACCCGCAATAAAACACGCCGCACCGGATTTGGCTGGTTTCTTCTGTTCGTTCTCTTGGCAACCTGGGCCGGTGGAATTTGGCTGCAGCCGTTTGGGCCGTCGTGGGGCAATATTCGCTGGTTACAGTTTTTGGCCTCCAGCCTGGTGGTGGTTCTGCTATTTACACTGTTTGCACCATTGAAGCCACCACAGGGGCGACATGAGACCCTCGACCAGTTGCAGGAAATTGCGCATCAGAAAAAGCTTGAAAGAACGACCTATATCACATTGGGAATCTTATTTTGGGTCGTATTGGTGCTACTATTGGCAGCGATTATTATTCGATACATCCTAAATATAAATTAAACGTTTTTGTTATATGATGGGAGAAGTTATGTTACCGCTAAAAAAAATAATTTGTCCAACCGATTTCAGTGAACCATCTTTTGAAGGCATCAAAACTGCGGTTGAGCTGGCCGAAAAGGATTCATCCGAACTCACTCTCTTGCATGTGATCGCACCGGTTCCCAAAATATCCGGAATCGGTATGCCGCCGGTTGGACATTTTCCCGTGGTTTTCGGGGAAATGGAACAGCAGGCCAAAGAATTTCTTGAAAAGATTAGAGCAAGCCAAATCCCGAAAGACCTAAAATGTTTAACCGTTGTAATTTGCGGGCAACCCGCCTTGCACATCACTGAATTGGCCCAAAAGGAAAAAGCCTCTATCATCATCATGGCCACCCACGGCCAGTCCGGCTGGCAGCGATTCATTTCAGGCTCCGTAACCGAAAGGGTGGTTCGGCTGGCACCCTGCCCAGTGCTGGCGGTGCCAGCCCCGTCTCAAGGCTAGGTTTTAATCTTAATCACATCTCTTTCCGGTTGATGCGGGAAGCCGCTCAGAGATGAAACTTCGTCTTTGTCCCGTGTAAAAGTCGGCTCGCTTTGGATATACAGCGATATTAGTTCGGCCACAGCTTTCAGCGATGAAATATGAGTGCGTTCGAATCCGTGGGACCCGTCTACACCAAAACAGACCAAGGCCGTACGGGTATCGCTTCCGGCCTCGATAGCGGAAGCCGAATCGCTGCGGTAGAATTTAAAAACATCCTTGTGTATCTCAATTTTATTCTGACGACACAAATCCGTTAATTTACGGATCAAGTGATAATCAAAGGGGCCGGTCTGATCCATCATCCCGATGGTAACTCCGTATTCGGTTGCATTTTGTGGCGGAGCAACCGGCGCACTATCGATTACCACCATTTCAGTAACACCACCATACACAGCCGAAGATGCTCCGGATCCAACCTCCTCGAATATGGTAAAGATAAGGTGACAGTCGACCGGAAGGTTGATGTTTGAGGAAACCAGGCTTTGCACAGCAGCCAATAAAGCCGCCACACCGGCTTTATCGTCCAGGTGGCGTGCATTGATAAAACCATTGGGGGCTATTTCCGGAAGCGTATCAAAAACCACAAAATCACCAACCTGAATTGCCGCATCGAAAAGTTCTTGTTCATCACTTACACGTATGTCTAAACGCACTTCAAGGCAATCCCAGTCTGTATGTTGTTCGTTGACTTCATTGCCGTAAGTATGTCCTGAAGCTTTTAGGGGCAGGACTGTGCCGCGCCATGATCCTTTATCCGTAAATACTGTAACGCGTGCCCCCTCGGCAAATCGGCTCGGCCAGGTTCCCACTGGTGCGAGGCCCAAGCGGCCATTCGTTTTTAATTTTCGAACCATGGCGCCAAGTGTATCAAGGTGTGCCAGTATGGCGCGGTCACACGTATCGCGTTGGCCTGGCAAGGTTGCACGGATAGCTCCCCGCCTGGTAACATTGTAGGGTATATGTAGCTGATGTAGCATTTGACATACATAATGGACCACCTGATCGGTGTATCCGGAGGGACTGTGAATGTGCAGCAGTTCAATCAGTGTTTGCTCTAAAAATTTTTCATCAATAAGTAATTTCTTCATAAATCCTACTATTGGATAGTTTGCGGAAACAGCAGATCGATAAACCGCTCAGCTGTGGGTTGGGGTTCGTGGTTTGCCAGGCCGGGCCTTTCATTGGCTTCAATGATCACATACTCGGGGCCATCGACACGTTGAACCATAAAATCCAGGCCGGTAACGGGAATGTCGATGGCTTTGGCCGCTTGTTAAGCCGCTGCCAAAAGCTCGGGGTGCAATTGATCTGTGACGTCATGGATCGTCCCACCGGTATGTAGATTGGCGGCTTTACGCAGTATGATTTCTGCTCCGATGGGTGGGATGGCATCGAGATCATAACCGACTGCCCGCAGACAGCGCATGGTTTCATCGTCCACCGGCACATGACTCTCACCCCCGGTTGCTGCCGCCCTTCTACGATTGTATTTTTCAATCAATTCGGATATAGGATGTTTTCCTGTCCCGCTGATCCTCGGTGGGCGTCGTACAGCTGCAGCCACTACCTGGTAGTCAATGACGATGATACGTAAATCTTCACCTTCGGCACAGGATTCGATGACCACGTCGGGACAATGCCGACGGGCATCTTGAAGGGCTTTTTCCAAATTTTGAGCCGTGCGTATATCCACACTGACGCCGTTACCCTGCTCACCGCGGGCCGGTTTCACAACGACACGTTTCAATCGTTCCAAGACAGCCTTATTGTCCTCGGGCTGCCTTGCTTGAAATTGCCTGGGAACATTCAAACCAGCCGATTTCAGCACACGGTGCGTCAGTCTCTTATCGTCACATCGGCTCATGGCGATTGCCGACGTCAGTTCCGTCAGCGACTCACGGCATTCGACTGAGCGCCCTCCAAGACTCAGGCTGAAGTAGTTGTGTTCTGCATCCAGAATCTTTACCCCAATTCCGCGTCTTTGGGCCTCATTCGTGATGATCCGAGAATAGGGATTGAGCTTGTGTTCCGGGAGAGATGCCATAAACAAGTTTTCATTGATGCTGTTTTTTTGTTTGACACAAAAAACCGGTACACGCTGGAAACCAATTTTTTTATAGAGGGCAATCGCTTCCTGATTGTCATGCATCACGGACAGGTCGATGTAATTTCTGCCCTTAGTCTGGAAATGCTCGATCAGATACCGAACCAGAGCCTCGCCCACACCCGGGATGTCGGCTTGAGGATCCACAGCCAAACACCACAAGCTGGAACCGTTTTCCGGATCATCAAAAATTTTAGTATGATCCACCCCGGTAACCGTGCCGACAATTCGATTATCCGGCAGGTGCTCGGCAACCAGGTAGATCTTCGAACGCGACACGTGTCTGTCCAACATAAAATCCGGTGGGCAGGTCACCATCTTTCGGCTTTTATATATGTGATTGATGGTTTTGGCATCCCGCTGTGTTGCAATTCGGCGAACGGAAATTGAGGATTGCGTCTCACCGAGCGGTCGATAATCATGCATCCACAAACGGTACGTGTGGGAAGGGTCCAGAAAAAGCCTGTCCGGCCCCATGGACAAAAGTACGTGCGGGTCGCGCAGATAGAATGCGATATCCCGATGTCCGCTTTGTTCGTTTAAAACTTCGTCATAGAGTCGAGCGAGTGTCTGAAATGTATGACCGAAGATAATTTTTCCCCATCCCATATCCACAGTTGCATTTTTTTTTATCTGTTCTGCCTGCGGTCCGGCAGGCTGTTGCCAGTTTTTAAGGGTTGGGCTGGTGATGCGTTCCAATCTTCCCCTTAGGAGCTCTGAACGTTCCATCGTTTTTCTCCTGTCTTGTTTGGTTTGTGACAATCCCAACACCGGCATACATTGCAAATGGAACCTCTATAATCCATTAGCCGTCAACCAATGCTCCAGAACTGTCATCTGCCATAATTTCGATCCATTCAGTTGGGTAATATGCTTTTTCGGATCTGTCATGACATGGTCCACATAGTCTGGATTGAAAATACACCGCTGCTTAGTTTCCGGCGAGTTGAATACTGCTTGAACCCAGTCCAAATAGTCTCCTTGCAAGTATTTAAGAGCCGGAACCGGAAAATAACCTTTGGGCCGATCAATAACCTCAGCAGGAATTACGGATCGAGCCGCTTCCTTGAGGACGTGTTTGCCACCCGACATCACCTTGAATTCGGCAGGTATTCGGGCGGCCAACTCTACGAGTTCATGATCCAGAAAGGGCACCCGCGCTTCCAGGCCCCAAGCCATGGTCATATTATCCACTCGCTTAACGGGATCATCCACCAGCATGACGGTTGTATCGATTCGCAATGCCTTGTCCACGGCGGAATCAGCACCTGGTTTTTTAAAATGTCCCTTAACATACTCAAGGCTATAATCTTTTTCAGCAAAACGGGGATGAACCGCAGCCGCATATTCCGTAAAGCTTCGATCAAAAAAAGCACCGACATACCCTAAAAGCGGGTCCGGGCATTTCATAAGCGGCGGGTACCAATGATAACCACCAAAAATTTCGTCCGCCCCCTGTCCACTCTGAACAACCTTGACATGCTTGGCCACTGCTTCGCTCAACAGATAAAAACCAATGCAATCGTGACTGACCATCGGTTCGCTCATGGCCTGAATGCATTTTGTCAGTGTGGGCAACACACGCTCAGAATCGGCCTCAATTTTATGATGCGTGGTCCCAAAATGCTTGGCAATAATATCTGAATATGCAAATTCATTGCCGGCTTCGTTGTGAACATCTTCGAAGCCAACTGAAAATGTATTGATGTTTTGTTGCCCCATTTCCGAAAGCAGGCCGACAATCAGACTGGAGTCCAAGCCGCCGGAAAGCAACAGGCCCATCGGCACATCCGCCACCAAGCGTCGCTGCACAGAATCCCGCAAGCTCTCAAGAACCAGGAATTCCCAATCTTCGAAAGAGAATTTTTTTTCTTCATATCCGGGAAGAAATGATAAGTCCCAATAGGGCTGTATATCCATCTGACCGTTGGCATCGATAGTCAGTGTCGACGCCGGTGGCAGTTTTTTCACACCGCGTAAAATCGTGCGGGGTGCCGGTACAATGGAATGAAATGTCATGTAATAGTTCAATGCAACCGGGTCGATATCCGTGTCCACATCACCACCGCCAACAACAGCGGGCAGTGTTGAGGCAAACCGAAAAGCGTCCGCTGATTTAACGTAATAGAGCGGCTTGATACCCAAACGATCTCTTGCGGCAAACACCCGCCCATTGTCTCGCTGCACCATAACAAAGGCAAACATGCCGTTGAAGCGCTTAACACATGCATCGCCCCAGGCATGATAGGCCTTTAAAATCACTTCTGTGTCTCCTGAGGAGAAAAAGCTGTAACCGAGTTTTTCGAGTTCCAATTTTAAATTTTTATAATTATAAATGGCACCGTTGAAGACGATGGTTAATCCCAATGTATTGTCAACCATGGGTTGCTGTGCCTGTTCGCTAAGATCGATAATCTTAAGTCTGCGGTGGCCCAATATACAGTTATTCTGGGCAACCAACCCGCGTGCATCGGGGCCACGCTTTTGCATCGTCTCGACCATGTTATCGACAGGCCCAACGGGGATCGGTTTGGCGTTAAAACCAATATGACCACAAATTCCGCACATATTTCGATTCTCCTTGTGTTTGAGCCTACGGTACTATTAGTGCCAAATTATCCTATGGGGTTTGCGCAGTATTTCCTCTCATAAAAGTATGTAAAGGATTTACTCTCTATCCACAGTCTGATATGCTTGCTTTGTTTCAATTTGACACAAACGGACAGCTCTTATATGGAAGTCCACTCATGATAGAAAACTATATAAACGACTTTAGAAAAATGGGACCGGCTGCATTGGCTGGCTTAGGTGATGAGGAACAATCAGCGGTCGCCACCTGGGCACGCGACGTTGTCGATCAATATGGGGCTGTCCTGAATTTACTTCCCATGAAAATAAAAGACACGAATGAGCTGCCGTATCCAAAAGAAACAATCAAAATTGCCATCAAAACACTAATGCCGGCTTATGTGTTAACAAAATCAGATGGCACGTTAGCCCTCCTCAAAGACCGATATGTACGCCTAAGCTCTTTTCAGGAAATCAATCCAGAAGATAAAAAACTAGTCTACACAGAAGCGGATAATTCTGATCAAGCTTTGTCAATTACAAACACCTCGCTTGACTCAATTCATCAAAAGTATATACAACTGGTCCTGTCCGAAGAAAAAATTCTGCATGAAGATATCGAGGCCTACCACAACAGCTTATAGGTCGCCGGACGTAGTTGTTCGTGAGGAATCATACTTCACCAGAAAAAGCCAACCAACATACACAACCGATTATTGACATATACAGCTTAGCCCCACTTCCCACGCCGGAATAAACATGCATACTTTGCTATGTAGGAAGTAAAGTCTCGTTTTAAAATGTCAACCTGGGAGAAATAACTCATGAAATTGACTTTTTGGGGAGTTCGCGGATCTATCCCAACACCGGAGCCATATGCCATCGGCATCGGCGGCAACACATCCTGCGTCAGCGTCCAGGTCGATGACCATGTGGTTATATTTGACGCCGGTACGGGCCTACGGAACCTGGGACAGTACCTGGAAGACAAGGATCGCAGGCAGTGGAAGGGATCAATACTGCTGTCGCACTATCATTGGGACCATATTCAAGGACTGCCCTTCTTCGATCCGGCCTACCGCGAGCAGAACCGTTTTCATATCTATGGTAAGACAAAGCATGGCAACCGCATCGAAGATATTCTGGCGGAACAGATGGAATCCCCATTTTTTCCGGTCGATATGGATTCGCTCGAAGGCCTGGTAACCTTTGAACCGGTTGAAGAAGACAAGAGCCTGTCCATCACTCCCGAAGTTAAGGTTCTTACGGTCGGGCTGAATCACCCCAACGGCGCCATCGGCTATCGGCTTGAGCATCCAGCCGGGAGCGTCAGCTACATCTGCGATCATGAACATCCGGCAGAGGGGCTCGATCCGGCTGTTGTCGATTTTGTCCGCAACACAACGGTGCTCATTCACGACTCCCAATACATGCCGCTCGAAAAAAAAGGCAGTAAATCCGGCTGGGGCCATAGCTCATGGGAGGAAGCTGTATTAACTGCTAAGCAAGCTAATGTGAATCGGCTGTTTCTGTATCACCATGATCCCTCGCGAACAGACAGTGAGCTCTTGGCATTGTTGAGCGACGCTAAAAAGATATTCAGCCGCGTTGAAATCGCCACGGAATCCCAACAATATGAAATACTGAAAGGGGCGATTCATCCGTCTAAGCCATAAAAAGGAGTTTGGATGCAACTTCATAGAAAGGGATGTGCCATGAATGACAAACTAAAGGAAGGTTTAAACGTTGTCAGCAGTGGCGGTGACCGTATGGGTAAAATCGATAATGTTTGTTTGGATCCCGAAGAGAACCGCGCTATTTATATTAAACTGTCTAAAAAATGATAACGACAAGAGAGTTCAGCTTATACCGGCCGCTTATGTTCAGAAAATCCTGGGAAATAAGGTACTCCTTTCGGCGGAAACATCTGCCATAGACGGATTGCCCGTTTTCAAGTATTAGTACCTGAAATTCCTAATCGACTACACCTTCATAATATTAGATATAACTTTAGAAACTGTGCAAAACCAAAAGCCATCGGTATTTGCCTACGATTATAAATATCGTTTTTTTATTAAAACAAATGATAGGCAAAGCTAAAGGGTGCCTCACCAATATATTTTTATCCGGTTCCAGACGACACAGAAGGTCATACATTCCATAATTCTCAGCCGTTTTTCTAGCTGGCATTTTTTAACCCGATTGCTCAAACGCTCGGAAATAACTTTCATATAGAGTGCGACGTCTTTATAGTTCATCTGCTCATGTTTTCTAAACCATTCGATTTCCTTAACAGCTCCTTTGTATCGTTGATTTTTCATAGGAGCAAAGATTTTTCCCAAAAACCTAAAAGGCTAGCATCTTCGGGATGACGACCGAAATAGCAGTTTTCAGGAGCAATCCTCCGCATTTAACGCCTTATGCAGAACCATGTCATACAGACGTGTTTCCGCTGTATGGATCCCGTAAAAATCCTGGCTCCATGCATGCCGACACCATGAACTACGCGACGGTCTTTTCTACAATTCCTTTTATGTTATCCAAGAGTGACACAGAAGGAATAACCACAACGTCCCGATCACTTATTTTAGCCAGAAAACGGGGCTTATCCTGATGGGCTATGTAGACTTTGCGGAGGTCTTCACTCAACTGCTGAAGCTTGTCCGTTGAAAGTCCCTTTTCATCGACCAGAGATTTAAAATTGACAATTTTTTTACCATCTTCGATCCATGCGATGCCAAATTTCTTGGGCGGCTTTCCAAGAAAGATGTATACAGCGTCCTCGGCCGGAACAATTTCGAGTGGATCGTTGGTTTCGTCAGCCAACTTTTTTAACGGGGAACGAACGGATTCTAAGTATCTCGCCGCCGGATCTGATGCCCCGAGTTCAGGGTAATCAGGCGTGGCGCCAAAAAGTTTTCCTAAGATGCCCATAACGCCTCCTTTATGGTTACGGCGAGCCACCAGAAACTATAAGAATAGTCTTGGGCTGTCGTGGATAAAAGGAACCACATGGCTGCGCCTCATTTATAATCCTTTATAATCCTTATCAGTTGTTGTTTTCAAATCGGCACCCCGATCTCTTCATATCAATTTAATGAGCATTATTATTGTTGATGTAAACATAGTACAATAGGGTAAATACCGTATTTCTTTACCCGCAAATTGCTCGATTTACCTTTGCGTTAAAATTTAAAAATACAGATTTCACCTTATTTATCTGTGGGGCATTTTGGTTATATATTTCACTCAATAAAACAATCACAAGATTCTTCGCTTAACGATCCAGTTTCATTAAATGAAGTATGCCCTCACCATTATTAATCTTATTTTAATTACCATCGGCGCTTTTGCCGTTGTACAATCGTTTTATACCGTGGCCCTGTCACAGGTACATATAGGCCCCGTACCGGAAATAACCGCTCAACAAAAAGAAAAAAAACGCTACCAACCGGATGAAATCAAGCCGATTGCCCATTATCAACCCATCGCCTTGCGTGATCTTTTCAGGATTCGATCCAAAGCGGATATTCAGTTACCTCAGGAGCAAGCACCCGCTGTTGAAGATATGGAGCCAACGGATTTAGACATACGCCTATGGGGTACGGTTAGCGGCACCCACGGGACCGCCTTCGCCGTCATCGCGTCTATACCGCCTGGGCAAAGGCGGGTGCAGCAACAGTTGTTTCAAGAAGGTGATGCGGTTTTGTCGGCGAAGATTGATGCTATCTACCGGGACAAGGTGGTGCTTGAGGTTGACGGCGACCGGCAAGTTCTCAAGTTGGAAAAATATCAGTATCTTCGTCAAGGGCGAAGTAGATTAAAGCGGTCAATCCCCAAAAAACCTCGTAAACACACCCGCACCATCCGTCAAGCTCAGATTGAAAATGCCTTTGATGATATCAGTACAATTATGCGGCAAGCCAGAATTCGTCCCCACTCCAAGGGCGTATCTATTTCCAGAATTAGACCCAATTCGATTTTTCGCCAATTGGGATTAAGAAATAGTGACATCATTACTAGCATCAATGGAGAAAAGATACGCTCTGTTGAAGATGCGCTGAGCCTGTATTACGGCTTAAAAAACGGGTCACGTGTAACTTTAGACCTGGAACGTCGTCATCGTCCGATAACAATGACTTACAAAATAAAATAATGTATGGAATCATGAGCTAATTTCATTTAATTTAGGAAATTAGCCGTTTAAGAGTAAAAAAGGAGTAACTGCGCTGTGATGAAAATATTTCAGGACGAAGGAGACAAACGATCTTTCCGAATCCAAACCGATGACAGAGAACTTCATAGACGGATGCAGAACGACGACAGATTTCAATTGGCCGGGGAAGGCTTTAATGTCGATTTGTGGGTCTATCAAGCCACATTTCCGTCACGTCAAGCCGCTTCCATCGAACTGGAGGGAATGAAAAAAGCAAATGAGCATGATCCTTAATCCTTGAGGGCCTTTTCAAGTGCTTCTTTCAAGCTTTCCAATTGATAGGGTTTACGTAAAAACGCTTGGGGTTGCTCAACATGGTTGCCGGCCATGGCATGCGTTTCATCATAGCCGCTTGATAATATTACTGGAATATCGGGTTGTATGACCCTAAGTGCGGATAGAGTCTCCCATCCATTCATACCTGGCATACTCATGTCGGTTAGCACCAAACGAATATTTTCGTGGTTTGACCGGAATAGCGCTTGCGCTTCATCCCCGCCCTTTGCAATCATCACATTAAATCCGAGCCGTTCCAACAAGGCCATAGCAACATTGCGAACAATCTCCTGATCCTCCACCAACAATACCGTACCACTAAAATCGATTTTTCTTGGGGATTCCATAATTGTTTCCTTATCTCTCAAAATTTCTTCTTTTGATAAGGGCATATAGACCTGGAAAGCGCTTCCATGACCAAGCGTGCTTCCCACCGTGATACAACCGCCATGGGCTTTGACAATACCAGTGGTCATGGCCAGGCCCAGTCCACGACCGCTGAATTTGTCGGTAAAAAATGGATCAAATATTCGCCCTATTGTTTCCGAATCCATTCCGCAGCCAGTGTCTTGGACCTTTAAATACGCGAAGGTTTCTGCATGGGATTTCCAATCCTTGGGAAACCGATTTTTCTCTCGAATACGTGCCGCTTCCACTTTTCCAACTTCAATGTGTATGACGCCCGAAAAACCTTCGATAGACTCAATAGCATTGGCAAATAGAGCATTAAACATATTATTCATTTGGCCCGAATCACAAATAATTACTGGTCCGGGTACAGGCAGGTCGGTTTCCAAGCGAACACCCATAGGTAAGTCATATGGCATTTGCCTTAATGCCGCTCTGCAATTTTCTGAAAGGTCATGTGGCTTCGGCTTACCCGGGGTCTGGCCTATATAGGTCAACATAAGATGACTTATCTCCGCTGCATTTTGTGCTCCCTGTTTCGCATCGGCAAGGTTTTTATACAAGTTTGCCCCGGGTGCCAAGTCCAACATTGCCAGCTCCAGGTTGCCAATAATCACGGATAGCATGTTATTGAAGTTGTGGGCCACAGCTCCGGCCATACGGGTGAGGCTATCGTCTTTTTCAACCTGATCGAGCCTTTTTTGCAGGGAAAGGCGTTCAGCCTCCGCCTTTTTACGCTCCGTGATGTCTTGAGCTACAGTTGCAATTCCGAGTTCCTTGCCAGTCTCGTTTGTCAATAATGACATGCTTATAAGTACTGGAATTTGTCTGCCATCCCGATGTATACGAGCTCCTTCTATATTTTGAACTAATTCACCCCTTCGGCATCGATTAAGCAGTTCATCTGAATGGCCATGTTTTTCCTCTGGCACAAGTCGTTTAATCGAATTCCCGATCAGTTCCTCCCGCTGCCAACCATAGGCAGCAACGGCTTCATCATTTAAATCCGTGATAACACCATCTAAATCCTCGATAATCGTCGGCACCGTGCTGTCAGTGAAAACTTTCGTAAGCATAATATAATCCCCGTCTATCATCCTATTATGGTCACCAATGTTCCATCCAAATGATTTTGATCTGATATGCGATATAAGTTTTCCTGCTATTGAACATATTGCATGTATAGATCGAACTGCTTATCAGTTAGTTGGCCTTGTAAAAGGAGATCTTTTGCATCCTCATCGAGATCGGTCGGTTCCGTAAAGAGATGGTACTCCAGGGCCTTGACATCTCCTTGGGGTGATATCATTAATGCCCTGCCGTCTTCCTGTTCTTCCAAATAAACAAATATCGCTCCGGTTTTTTTGTTCCTACAAATTTCCATATTTTCAATCCTGCTAAAGTAAGGTTATCCCCAATACACACCTAATTCGAACTTGTTAAATTAGGACGCACTAAGGTTTTTGTATTCTTTGAGCCAACTTTTTTATCTGTTTCAACGCGAGTTTGCGCACCTCCGGGTCTTTATCTTTTTTGCTGACCTGTTGAAGTCTTAATAAGTTACTTTCCTTGCGTACAGCCCTTTTTCTCACGTCAGGGTCTGAGCGGGCAAGCTTTGGCAAAAACAACTCTTTGATTTCCATGGGATTTATCTCTTTAATTCTTTGATTATACGTCATGTTAAATAATAACTGGCATGATTTATATACAGTCTATTATGTATATCAGAGTCAGAATTCAGGTAGGTTGGATATAAAGATTTAAAGCGGATTGAGAAGCAATACTTATTTCGACTCGCCTTCAAATATGGTTATTCGTTTTTTTCTGAGTGGCTTCCTGCCTGATTAGAAAGTGATAAAGGGCGTCGCAGTAACGATCCAGCTCCAACATCCCCTTACCCGAAACCGCGAAACGCCAGAAACCGTAAAGCTTGGTTAAGTTGATCAAGCGCTGGCTGTAGGATTTCCAATTAAAATGTTCCCGTACGCGTAAAATGGCATTTTCAGATATGGCTTCCCAGAGAGACTTGTCCTTGCGCGTATTCGCGACAAAATCCTCCAAGCTCGCAGCAATAAGCCCGGGATTGCTGGTGTTCAATAAATAACCACTTTTAGCGTACTCGATGATTTCTAAAGGTCCGCCAAACTTGGGTGCAAAAGTGGGCAGCCCGGAAGCCATGGCCTCGATAATGGTGAGGCCAAAGGCCTCGAACAAGGCCGGCTGAACAAAGATACCCTTGTGGTCGGCAATGATCCGATACACTTCGCCGGTGTCGAGCTTATTGATACTGGGCAGCCAGCGCACTTTTCCGTGCAGATTGAATCGATTAATCAGTTCGTGGGCCTTGGTTATCTGTTCGATTTCTTCAATATCGGCGGAATCTTCAACGTGGATGCTACCGGCGGCAAAAATAAGATTACAGTGCTGCTGCAGTTCTTCACTCATTCCAAAGGCGTGGATCAAGCCGGTGATATTCTTGATTTTGTCGAAACGGGCCATTGTGAAAATCGGAGGCTTTTCCGGATTTTCGAGCGTTCCCAGTATATCGTCCTGTTCGGCTGTAAAAAGTCTATTTACCCAATGCCTTCGTTTATTCTGGATGCGCTTTTCTTTTTCATAATAAGGAAAATACAGTTCTTCATCCACGCCCGGCGGGATGACGTTGAATTTGGGAGCAAACAGGTTGATACCACTGACAACCTGATAAAGTTGGGGCATACTGAAAAACTGATAAGATTCATATTGTCCCATGGTGTCCTCGGTCCCAATGATTTCCTGCAGGGTGCTGGTGATAATAAAATCGGATTTGTTCATGGACAGCATGTCAGCCGTAAACTGCAGGGAAAAGTGGTAGTTATTTTCAAGTTGCTGCCAGTTCAGATCGGAGAAAGCATACTTGGTTTTTTCCAGAGCATGGGCAATGGTGCATTGAATGACGTCAAATTTGTCTGACAGTAAAGACGCCACGAGGTTGCCATCGGAGTAGTTACCAATGACCAGATGAGGGCGGCCTTGAAATTCGCTCACGAGTTCATTGGCGGCATCCTCGGCAAAGGTTTCCAGGTAAGGCCAGATATTGAAGCGTGACACCCAATTTTTGACAAAATTGTACTGTTGGTCTCGAAAGGGAACGCGCAAGATCCATCCATTTTCCGTGTTGAATATTTTTTCCAGTCGCTGGTCGCATGTGGTATCCTGTGCATCAGGAATAAGCCGTGTCAAAACAATGATCTTGGGATCTGTATCCAGGCCGGTGAGCTGCAATTCGGCTTTTAAATGTTTTTCCAAAGCCCGAACCTGGTCCAAAATGTAAATAACCTGGCCACCGGTGTCCGGCTTGCCCAAGGCATTGGTCTGCCCGAACCAACCATGGGGAGAGATGATGGCAATTCGGGAAATAAGCGGCATGGGTACGCGTGAAATAAACTTCTCCAACAATTCGTCTGTGGGTTCGCCCACCAGATCAAGTAATGTTTGCATGGTTCCCTGGATCCGGCCAGCCGTATTTCCCCAGCCGACTTCAAAACCGGATTTTTTCAAACGTCTTTTAAGACGGGCATATGGCGTTTCAGGAGGTTTGTTCCCAAGCCATGCCAATACATCTTCGAGCTCTGCCAGAAACTGGTTGGGCTCGTTCAGGATAGCGCCGTTTACAAGCAACTGCTGGCCTTCATAGTGGTGCATCTTGATGAAGTTAAAAGCCTTGTCCAACCACTCCCTGGGACGACTGAATATGCTACTGCTCATATACCGATTCAGGAAGCGGATGCCATTTCCCACTGAACGAATATCCCGGATCGTGGGAGAAAAGTCATAAAACGGCATAAAATCAATGCGCAATGGGGATGCCCCGGTTTTGCTTTGCAGTTTATATTGATCCCGCCGGTCCAGATAATCTATCAGGGTGATTTCCTCGATGTAATCCCCATCTATGCGAATCAAATAATACCGATATTTAGCCATGGCATACCGGTGCATGACAGCCAAATGCTCATCCGAAATAAAAATTTCCTGAGATTTCTTAATAAATTCAAACAGGGAGGATTTTGTTCGGAATGCTTTGGATTTCTTTTGTTGATCACAATAATTCCGAAAAACCTGGATAATTTCGTTTCTGAGCAAAAGCATAGTTTCTGAACCAACAAAAAAATGTATTAGCGCTTTAAAATCTTGGTGGTCTTTTTTTGCAATCAACGAATCAAGCAGGTTCTTCATGATCAATCCTTATGCCGATGGGAGGTCGAAATAAAATTGTAATGATCGATACCTTCAAGTATGCCGCCGGAATTGGTTTGCTTAGCAAAATAAACATTGCGTCGTTTTCGAAGGTCTTCGAGTTCCGCGCTGTAGTTGCCCACCACAACCGCTTTGGGCTCGCCCCGCAGCATTTCTTCGTCGTTGCCCGAATCACCGCATACGAGAAAATTCGACAACGGGATCTCCCATTTGTAGCTGATATAGCGCAGGGCTTTTCCTTTTGAAGCCCGAAAGGGCAAAATGTCTACAAACTTATTGTGGGAATAAATCAGGTTGTATCGACATTTGTTACTTAAAAGATGATCATGAATGATCGCAAGGTGATCTTTGCCTGGCTCCATGATATAACTCACCTTGAAAGGCCGCTGGGTTTCTTCTTCCTGGTATGTTAAAAACGAAAAATCTTTAAGTAAATTGACTATTTTTTCACGTTCCCATTTTGCTGAAATATGGGTGTCCCACCCACGACCGTAATGCAGTTCTGGACCATAATAGAGTTCCGCACCCACTGAGGAGATGATCACATCCGGAGCCGGAATACTGAAGTTTTCTAAATACGCACGTGCTGAATCGACGGTGCGTCCCGTTGCCACCCCAAAACCAATCCGGTCCCGGTGACTACGCAATAGCAGTAACAATTCATCCAAGTACGGATTGTCATCACCGATGAGAGTGTTGTCAATGTCCGTAATCAGAAAGCGATTAAGCTGTGTTAGGCGCCGACCAATGGGATCCGAGGGAACAGCGACCTTCATTTTTGTGCTCTCAAATGTTTGGAACATCTTTTCAAGTGCCTGCATATAGGAATTCGCGTGACTTTCCCAAGTATAGTATTTGTGGATGCTCATAATGCCGGATTTTGAGTAATCTTTCCATTTTTTTTGATTGGCGATCATCTGCCTGGCAGCTTCGGCGATCTCCTGTGAGTTGGTGGTATCCACCAGCACACCACACTGACAGTTCTGAATGATATCCTGGGGTCCTCCGTCATTGGGCGCGATGATTGGCAAACCGCAGGCAGCCGCCTCAATCAGCGTTATACCAAAAGGTTCAGTTAGGGCCGAGTTGACGAAGACCCCGCCCTTTTCAGCTGCCACCCGATAAAGCTCCGGCACTTCGTATTCAAAATCATGTTTTTTGGGTATGGCCATTTTACCGTACAGATCATATTTATCCAACAACAACAGCATCTCTGTTAGCACATCACGTTCGTTATCTTCCATATCAGAGATATCCTTGCGGATCCCAGCAAAAACAGCCAGATTTGCCATGGATTGCAGCTCCAGATCTTCGCCGAAGGCCTTGATCAACCCGGCAATATTCTTGCGTTTGTCCGGTCGGCACAAAGAAAGAATGAGTGGTTTGTCCGGATGTTTGAAAAAGCGGTGAAGTTCCTCCAAAATGGAAGCTTGGGCATACAATTCTGTCTCGTCTTTTTCAAGTTCAGGCAAGGCATCATGGTAATAAGGGTAAAATTTGTCGACGTCCAAACCCGGCGGGATAACTTCGAATTTCGGCATCTCCTTATTATGATATAAATTATACTGCCCATTGATTTCCTGAGTGGTACTCGTCACCACCAGATCGGCCTTTTTCAGAATATCTTCTTCCATTTGGACGCGGTAGTCGATCTTAAATTTTTTGATAATTTCCTTTTCCGACATGCCCTCATTCAACAGACGGTCCAGCTTTGAACGCCCGAGCGAGTGACCCGTGTAAACCAGCGGGAGACCAAAAATTTCAGATAGTTGGGATGCCACAAAACCGGCATCTGGATAATGACCATGTACAATGTCTGGGATACGCTTTTGACGCTTGATATACTTAATAGATTTATCGATATATTCGTCCAAGTGCGGCCAAAGCAACTCTTTGCGCATGTATTTTTTCCCGCCGCATTGAATTCGAACAATGCTGCACGTATCGCTGATTGTCTCAATGGGCTGGGCATAGTCTTCCGAGACGGTTTTATCGACAATAAGCCGGGTAAACACATCCACCTTTTGCACATCTGTGTGACCATCCAGGGCTTTAGCAAGCTCTATGACGTACTTGATCTGCCCGCCAGTGTCGGCATCGCGACCCAATTCCAAATTTTCGGACCGCAAGAGACCGTGTATACTAAACAGTTGTATATATAAACCCTTTACGGTATCCATTCTTCCTCTCTTTACGAAATGATGCCATCATAAAATGCAGTCGCTTTGGGGATAGCCCCTTTTAGTGCGCATACACGCTCCGCCAGTTCTGTGGCCATTTTTAAAATTTGATCCGGGGGCCAGTTATTTAAATACCCCAGAGCCAAAATCGATGCATAAGCATCTCCAGCACCTACCGTGTCGCCAGCAACTTCAATGGGGTCTTTTTTTATTTGGTGCGAGCCATTGGGGGTAAAAAGTTCACTGCCTTCTTTCCCCTTGGTAAGTGAGATCATCTTGATTCCGTAATGCGCCATTAGGTACTCAACGGCGGCATTGTTGCTGTTTGAAAGGTCCAATAAGGATTTAATTAGAACAAGTTCCTCCATATTCATCTTTACAACATCACTTTGTCGAAGCGATGCCCGTATAATCTTTCCATGAAAACAATCCGGACGAAGGTTGATGTCGTAAAGGCAATGAGTACCCTGCAATCTCGCCGAAAGGATACGCTGGATGGCCTTATGCCCATTTTCAGTTCGCTGGGCAAGCGTCCCAAAATATATCAAATCGGGTTTTTGCCCCAGGGTAGACATCAGGTTTGAATCGAAATCAATATAATCGTAGGCCATGTCCTTCAGGATGTCAAAACTTGGATTGCCGTGAGTATCGAGCGAAACTATTACCTGACCGGTTTTATACAGACTGGTTCGCTGGATGTGCCGTATATCGAATCCGTTAACTTCCAGTAGGTTCAAAATATCCCTGCCCGGTAGATCCATACCGATCTTGGTTAATAAATAAACGGGCATGCCCAATTTCAACAGGTGATATGCAAAGTTAAAGGGCGCGCCCCCAATGCGTTTATAGCCAGGAAAGATGTCGTATAGGATTTCACCAATTGAAATGATTTGTCGTTTTTGCATTTTTTAATTATTCAGCCTATTTTGATAAAATGATTTTTTGTTCTGATAATGATCATTTTCCGGTTCAAGACGGCATAATAGCTCATATATTGTATAATTTTCTTCTGTTTTTTCGACTGGGATCTTACTGACCTTTTCGATCAATCGGTTCGAAATATTCTTCATAAAAATCGATACAATATTGTAATCCAAACGGTCGTGTTTCTTAATCCATTCGATTTCCTTTACAGCCTGCCCATATCGTTGATTTTTTACCAAGGACGATAATCGCTGATAGTGGTATTCCTCAGCTGAAATCTCAACTGATTTTTTGGAATCCGGTTTAAAATACTGATCGTTTAGAAATGAAATACCTCTTTCGAAGACAACAATTACCAAAAGAGCCAGAATTGTGATTTTAAGTAACCTAAGTCTGCCATTGACAACCGTCCCACAGTTGGGGCATTTTTTTCCACGTGATAAAAATTGGTAGCCGCATTTTCTGCATTTTTTTAATTCTACCATTGAAATTTAGCCCGATTCAACACCATGACACTGTTGATTCAAAAGTAGCGATTTTTCCCAAAAACCGTACAAATTTTCATCATTGGGATGGAGGCCGAAATAGCAGTCTTCAGGAGCGATGTCGCGCATCAATGGAATTATTTCCATGTCGAAAAAAGCTCTCTTCTTGCTGTGTATCCTTGATGGTGGGTATTTGTTTTCAAGAATTTGCATCAACCTTTTTAGATCCGACTTTCTTTTTTCATCAGCCGGGTCAAGAACGAGGGTTTCTAGAAAAAGCATACACGCATCAACGTAATCGGTAGTATCTTTATTTCGATCGATAACAATTCGATGTTTAAAAGTATCACTCAGTTTCATAGGTTACGTTTTTCCCGGGGTTGTCATTCCCAATTTCTAATAGAATCGAACCACCTGCCACTGAATGCATAGCCTCCAGCTTAAATTTGTGTACATCTACGAAATTGATCCTACTTCAGCAATTAATCATTAAATTTATATTTATAATGATTTTGATCCGCTATAAAATACTGTGAATTCTGTATTTATAGATAGTGACCAGCGTATTCTCCACTGTTTCGCTGCTTGACAATCCATTTATTTGTTACGATATTGGATCAGTGTAGAAATCCACCATTCACCAGTGTATTTACTCAAATGGAACCGATTGATAAAAAAGAAGAAAAAATACTTGATTTGACCGACAGCGATCAACTGCCGGATGATGTCTTTACCAAAATTGTATACGATGCCTTGAAGTCATCCATCAGCGGTGCGGCCATTACTGACTTGGAGGGATTCATTAAATGGATTAACCCGGCATTCATGCAGATGTTTGGTGCATCGGCAGAATCTCAATTGATCGATCGACGTCTTTCTGATCTGTTTACTTCGCATCATATCCACGCCATAGAAGATATCAAAAAATCCATTGATGACGGTGCATCCAAAACAGCAGAATTCGAAATCAAGGGCGAGAAGGGGAAAATCGGTTATATCGAACTGTTTTATACCGACATCCACAACTATTCTGGAACGGTTGTCGGCAAAATGGTTTCAGCCCATAATATTACCGATCGAAAGTTGCTGGAAAATCATTTGCGTCATATATCGGCCAAGCTTGTTGATGCTCAAGAAGCGGAAAGAAAAAGAGTCGCCCGGGAGCTCCATGATAGCGTTGGTGCCAGCCTTGTGTCGTTCAAGTTCGCCCTTGAAGAATTGATAGAAAACCAAAAACCATCAACTAACATTGATTCGGAAGCATCATCAGCCATCATTCAAAGGATCCAGCTGATCATAGACGAAGTTCACAACATATCAAAAAACCTTCATCCGTCCATACTTCATGATCTTGGTTTTAGTACTGCTGTACGCGCATTTTGCCGCGAAACCCAAGAAAGTTTTCCGGTGGTTGATATCAATTTAGACTTGAATATTTCCGATACAGATATTCCTGAAAAACTAAAAATTGTTATTTATCGCGTTATTCAGGAAGGCTTAACGAACGCCGCCAAACACGCCGATGCCGCCACCATCGAAATACGCATAGAAAAAGAAAAAAATTGTATCGGGCTTCTCATCAGGGATAATGGAAAAGGCTTTGATCCCAATGCAATTCAGGGTAACCATATGAAAGGAAAAGGGCTCGGTCTTAAAAATATTCAAGATCGAGCCGAAATATTCGGAGGTAAATTTATCTTAAATTCAACGTTTGAACAGGGATCAACATTGGAGTTCAGTTGGCCGTTTACTGATTAACGAATTACTTCTTGACCACAATGTCTTTTTCGATGGCATAGGCCGTTAACTCAGCAATATTGTGTCGATCCAGCTTTTTCATGAGGTTGGAACGGTGTTTGTCGACTGTTTTTGGGCTGATATGCAGATAATCGGCAATCTCCTGATTTTTGTATCCCTCGCTAATGAGCTTAAGAATCTCTTTTTCCCGTTGGGTCAGTGTCTCCCAGCGAGTTTCTGACTTTAGTGCTTTTTTCCCTTCAAGATATCCTTTCATGACCTTATCTGAAATTTCCGGACTGATAAAGGTCATGTCGTCGAGCACCTTTCGAGCGGCGGAGATAAACTCATCCCGGGTTGCCTGTTTGAGGCAGTAGCCGTCAGCACCCGCCTCAAATGCTGCCAGGATGTATTCGTCAGAAGTTTGAATTGTTACCGCCAGGATTTTTACTTTAGGGAACCGGTTTTTAATATCCTTAATGGCTGAAATGCCATTCATACGAGGCATGGCCAAATCAAGCAACACGAGATCAGGCTGATGCTTTTCCACCAACCGCACAGCTTTCAGCCCATCCTCAGCCTCTCCTACCACAGTAAAATCGTCCTGTGTTTTCAATAGGGCGATGATACCCTCCCTCAGAAGGGTATGATCCTCGGCAATAACAATTTTCTTTTTGGAGTGCGTCATACGATTATTTTTATATTATTATAAAGCGTCATTATATCCTATATTGGGGTTATCACCCTATTTAGCAAAGATATCAATGATGGTAAAGTCCACTTTCAGTTTATGATTACAGAATAAATTTTTTGGCACAAAGTTTCCTCGTATGTCCGATAGATAAAAAAACTATGGCGAATTAAATGATGAAAAATCTCCTGGTTGTAGAAGGAAATAAATATTTCAGACAAATCATCTGTGCGTCTGTTAAAGCCAACATTCCCGGAATTAAATGTTATGCGGTTGATAATGGGCTGGACGCGGTTAAAAAAGCCAATGAATTAAAGCCTCACGTCATCTTTATCGACATCTCATTGCCGATTTTAAATGGCTTAAAAGTAACTAAAACTGTAAAAAGATCCCGTAATTTTTCATGTACGGTTATTCTGATAGGAGCCAGTCAACCCGAGTATATTGAAGCGGCAAAAATATCTGGAGCAGACTATTTTATACCCGAAAATTCACTAAAGCTGGCCGATATCATCGGCCTCATAAGCGATCTATCAGACCATGAAAAAAACTCCATGCAAAAATGGAATCAGTTTCAAGTTATCTGAAGACGGAATGAAAGACGACCATGGGCCGACATCTAGAAAGACGTAATATCGCGCGATTCAAAACATCCCTACCAGGCATAACGGTCGACTTGGAATTGACGTTGTTGCAACATACGCATTAATTTGATACAGTATCGGTTTTAAACGAGGCTATGCTCGTTGTAGATGATGAACGACTGCTGAAAATATCACCGATGTGTATTTTTGCTGAACATCCTGATATGTCTGCACTTATAAGAAGCTTGTGTATCGGGCTTTTAGCTTTCATCTATCTCTGCCTGATCGTGCTCTGGTTTTCGTCAACAGATTCGCACGCTTCTGCATATTCCCGAAAAGAACGATCCGCCTTTCAAAAATCGATTGTTGACTATCGCAAGCAGCTAAACCCGCGCTTCCGCAAAATTAAGCGCAAAAAGACACGCTACATCGTGGTCCACACCTCGGAATGCAACAAAAGAAGCGCACTCAGAACGATTTCCAAAGGGAAAAGGCTTCGCAATGGACGTCGCACCTATGGTGGACATGCCCATTATGTCATCGATCGATCGGGACGGACATACCGCATTTTCGATAAACGTTACCGCGCCGATCACGCCGGTAGAAGCATGTGGAACGGCCAAACCGATTTGAGTGATATCTCTATCGGGATTGAATTGGTTGGGTATCATTACAATCCCTTAACCAAAAACCAGTATCGATCGGTGGGACTTCTCATCGATATTCTCAAGGATGTCTACCACCTGAAAGATCGGGACATTCTAACCCACAGCCAAGTTGCCTATGGTACCCCCAACCGTTGGAACAAGCATCGTCACCGGGGGCGCAAACGGTGCGCCAAAAACTTCTCGCGCGAAAAAGCAGGACTGGGGCCTAGCTGGTCTTATGACCCGGATGTAAAGTCAGGCCGGCTGGTGGCGGATGCGCATCTCTCCGCAATTTTTTACGATAGGAAGAAGGTTGCCGATCCCACCCGCTTTTCCCACCGCATCTCAAAAACTAACAGTGCCTGGGCCATCGCGGGAGAAGATTATAAAAGCCCGACCACCATATACCGTTTTCCGGATGGTCGACTGTTTTCAGGTGAGGAGATTGATCGCGGTATCGGCTGGGAGCGGCTTCCGCCAAACACCACGGTTCTTCTAAACCAGGAAAATATCAAAAGTTTGTATGAACAGAAAGGCCCCGTCAAAACGATTTTTAACGGGCTGTCAGCATGGTCGTTCGCAGGAGCCGACTACAAACGCGCCACCACGATTTATTTTCTGCCAAACGGTCAATTCAAAAGCGGAAAAGCGGTTGCAGACTGGGATGAACTCCCTGAAAAAACACGCTTAATCATCGGGTACCGCGGCCCCTATCGTATCACCTCAAAACGGTACCCACGTGATATTGCCGGTAGTCGCTATAACCATCCGAGCGTACTTTATTACTACCCGTCCCACCAACTTATGGCCGGCAGCACCATTCGTGATTTCAGGAAGCTGCCATCCGGAACCTTGCTCTTTTTACCCGTCCATTAAAACTTCAACGATATCTTTTTTCTGTTTTGATTTATGACTCATTATTTGTAATCTGGGTGCCCTTGCTACCTTCAACTCCGGCGGCAATATCCGCAACGCTACAGATAACTGCACGTTTTCCGCCGCCAGATAAAAATCGCCTACTGGCTTCAAGTTTGGGCTCCATGGATCCCTTGCCGACCGCATCACCATGTAAAAATTCCCGAACCTCTTCAAGCGTCAAATTTCGTATTAAATTTTCATGGGGCGAGCCAAAACCCGACATGACACCCGGGACATCGGTGGCAATCATCAAGAGTTCTACGCCCACTTCGGCGGCCAGCAAAGCGCTGGCCAGATCTTTGTCAATCACGGCATCAACGCCGTTAAAAGCGCGGCCATTGCGAACAACGGGTATCCCGCCACCGCCACAGCAAATCACGATAAAGCCGGCATTGATGAGGCGCTGAATTTCACGCTTCTCGATAATGGTAACCGGATTGGGGGAAGCCACCACCCGCCTATAACCTTTGGCTGTTTGCATGGTGGGATAGTCAAGCTTCTCAGCCGTGGCCGCGCTAAAACCTGGTCCAATGGGTTTGGTGGGCTTCACAAAGGCAGGATCATCCTTATCTACAACCACGTAGGTAATTAGGGAAACCAAGGGGAAAAAATCGCTTCCCTGGGCCATGAGGGTTTCATCCAGAACCGATTCGATCATATAGCCGATTTGCCCCTGCGTTTGCGCCACCAAAATCTCCAGGGGCAGTTTGGGAACTGAATCACAAGATTCCTGTTGTAACAGCAAATTGCCAACCTGAGGGCCGTTACCATGAGTTATGATAATATCATAATCATGCACCAGGGCCCCAATTTGCGTCATGGGAATCCTCAGGTTCTCAAATTGCTCCGAAATGGTTCCCTGTTGTCCCTTTTTTATAAGGGCATTACCGCCCAAAGCGATCAATAGGATTGGTTTTAAAACCCCTGAATTGCGGTGATTCATCTTTCATGCCTTACCTTCATTGGATAGCTTTAGGACCCAAGTGAATCTAGAATAATCTTACCCAGGGTGGGTTGGCTGTTATCGCTGTATCGATACCGAACCCGCAGGATTGGTTTTTCTACCTGTATCAGCTTGGTTAAATCAATAGGCGTTGCCGAAACCACCAGGTCACAGTCACAGGCATTGATGGTTGCCTCCAGGTCTCTGATCTGCTGTTCCCCATAGCCCATGGCTGGCAGCACACTACCGATTTTTGGATAGGTCTCAAAGGTATCTTGAAGCGTTCCCACTAGATACGGTCTTGGGTCAACCAAAGCCGCGGCGCCATACCGCTGGGTTGCAATCACACCTGCTCCAAAGGTCATGTTGCCATGGGTGAGGGTAGGTCCGTCTTCGATCACCAGAACACGCTTGCCTGCCATCTGCTCACCAGCATCAGCAGATACCGTGGAGTCAGCCAGAACGATTTGAGCACTGGGATTATTTTGTCTGATGGTTTGCCTTAGCGTCTCCACATCCTCGGGATTGGCACTGTCCACCTTATTGATGACGGCGATGTCGGCCATGAGCATGTTGGTCTCCCCCGGATGGTAGGTAGTCTCATGGCCAACCCGATGGGGGTCAAAAATCACCACATGTACATCTGGTTTATAGAAGGGCGTGTCGTTGTTGCCGCCGTCCCAAACAATGATGTCGGCCTCGGCCTCGGCCTGACGTAGAATTTTCTCGTAGTCGACACCGGCATACACCACGGCACCGATATCCACCACCGGTTCATATTCTTCGCGTTCTTCAATGGTACAATCATGCTTCTCAAAGTCTTCATAGGCGGCAAACCGCTGTACAATCTGCTTGGTCAAATCACCATATGGCATGGGATGCCGAACCGAAACAACGCGTTTACCGGCATCCCGAAGGGTTTGAACGATTTGTCGACTGGTTTGGGATTTGCCACAACCGGTGCGGACAGCACAGACCGATACAACCGTTTTACTGGATTTAATCATGGTATAAGACGCGCCGATAATGATAAAATCGGCTCCGGCTGCCGTGGCTTGAGAAGCTTTGTGCATCACTTCTGTATGCGGCACATCGCTGTAGGAAAAGGCCACCAAATCGACAGCCTGTTCCTTAATCATGGCCATCAGATTTTCATCGCTTTTAATGGGGATTCCTTGCGGATACATGGACCCGGCTAATTCGGGTGGATACAAGCGTCCCTCGATATCGGGAATTTGGGTGGCCGTAAAACAAACCACCCGATACCTTTCGTTATCACGAAAGTATATATTGAAATTATGGAAATCCCGGCCGGCGGCTCCCATGATAATGACATTTTCGACCATTTTTTACCCCTCCAAAGATTTACTCTATTTTAAGATTACAATTCACCTTTCGACTTTCACCTAGCGCTGATATGAAATCGACACCCGTGACTTTGCTGGATTCAGGATTTGAGCACCCTGTTAATACGTTCGAGGGCCCATTCAACCTCTGATGCGGTAATGACCAAAGGCGGCGCAAACCGGATTGTATGCTCGTGGGTTTCTTTACAGAGCAGTCCCTGTTCTTTCAGTTTGACGCAAAATTGACGGGCGCCACCGGCCTGCGGTTTGAATTCAACCGCCAGCATGAGCCCCTTCCCACGAACTTCTTGAATCATGGGATTCTGGATTTGTTTCAACCCGTCTAAAAAGAGTGCACCCATGCTGGCTGCATTTGCGATCATGTTTTCCTCGATCAGAACCTTTAAAGCCGTGCGTGCCACGGCACACGCCAAAGGATTACCGCCGAAGGTGGAGCCATGCTCTCCAGGCTGCAATACGCCCATGACTTCGGTATTGGACAAAACCGCCGATACCGGATAAAATCCACCGGACAATGCCTTTCCGATGAGGGTCAAATCAGCCTCGATCCCTTCATGTTCCTCGGCCAGAAGCTTGCCCGTACGACCGAGACCGGTCTGAATTTCATCCAGGACCAGGATGATGTTTTCGCGCGTACAGATTTCACGAACCCCTTTTAGATAGCCTTTGGGGGGAATAATCACCCCCGCCTCACCTTGTATCGGTTCCACCAGCAGGGCCACGGTGTTGGGAGTGATAGCCGCCTCAAACGCAGCCGCATCTCCATAGGGAACAATTGTAAAACCAGGGGTAAATGGCCCAAACCCACTGCGTGCACTGGAATCAGTACTGAAGCTGACAATTGATATGGTTCGGCCGTGGAAATTATTTTGGCAGACGATAATCTCGGCCTTATCTGCGGGTACCCCTTTAACCGTGTATCCCCATTTGCGTACGGTTTTGATGGCCGATTCCACGGCTTCGGCACCACTGTTCATGGGCAGCACTTTGTGAGACCGGGTTAAATCGCAAAGTTCTTGATAGAAAGGACCCAGTTGATCGTTGCGAAATGCCCGCGATGTCAGGGTCAATCGCTGGGCCTGATCCATGAGCGTTTGCATGATTTTGGGATGACAATGGCCTTGATTGACGGCTGAGTACGCTGCCAGGCAATCCATATAGCGCCTGCCCTCGTTATCCCAAACCCAGACACCTGCGCCTCTACTCAAAACCACATCCAGCGGTTTGTAGTTATGGGCACCGTATTGCTCTTCCAGTTGAATGTAGTCAGATGCCATACTTGCCTCCTGATAGCTTAACCCTGTTGGGGCATTTTATTTATATAATGATTATATGATTATACTTCAAAGTCAAGTGGTTTTCGTGTGCATCACATGCCGTCATGCATGATTGTCGGGATCAATTGACAGGTTCACTGTTATTAATATATAATGATTCGATCATTTAATGATTCGCCACCCCTTCAATGGAGCCCTATATGCCAGCTAAAGCGTACCACCGCAAATTATACCAATACGTTGTGGAAGAAATCGGACAACAGATTATTCGGGGACAGTATGGAATCGGCGATATCCTGCCCACCGAGGACCGCTTAAGCGAAGAAATGCAGGTAAGTCGGGGTGTGCTGCGCGAAGCCATTCAGGTGTTGGTCCAAAAAGGGCTTGTCCGGACCCGGCCCCGTATCGGGTCTCAGATTTTACCGCGTAAAAACTGGAATCTTTTTGATCCGGATGTGCTGGTGTGGCGGCTTCGAATCGAAGATAAAACCACCTTCTTAAAGGATGTTACCGAAGTACGTCGACTCATTGAATCCGAGGCAGCCAAACAGGCCGCTCGTCGTGCAACCAGAATAGAAACAGGTCATATCAAGACCGTGTTAGATCAGTTACAGGAAATGCTGAATGATCAGGCCGGCTATGAGTATAATGCCTATCTGTCGTTGGATATCCGTTTTCACACTATGATTCTCGAGGCGAGTCACAATGATCTATTGGCGCAAATTGGTCGAACGATACGCGATGCCGTCCACCAGGCCAGGCAAATCGACACCAGCGACATGAGTGTTCAAAAGGAATCCTGGCCATATCATGCCGCCATATGGGAAAATATTGAAAAAAAAGATCCGGAAGCTGCTTATAAGGCCTCCCAGGCCATGTTCGATAATATTTGGCAGCATATTGTAAAATAATTATGACCTCATCAGCAGAGATAATGGATAAACTGGCCAAGCTAGAAGGGAGACGCCTGGAATTGGAAGCTGAAATTGCCGAAGCCAAGGCGCGTCTACCGGCACACTCCGTAAAACCCGCCCAGATGGTGCCATTGCTGGAACTCGAAGATGAATATGAGGCCCTTTTTAACTGCATCCAGGTATTGAAACGAGATTCTGACAAAGGCGATTAAGCGCAACTTACTGGATTGTCTTTTTAAACCGGTCCAGGCAAGCCTGAATGGCTTCGGATGTAGCAAGCTCAATAGACTGCGGCTGATGACGATCCAAAATCTGATTAAGACGTTCATGCGCCTTGGTTAGCAGGTCTTTCCTGCCGGCCTGATCCCACTGATCATGCCCCATTCGGTTTATGAGGTTCGGTCGCCATTGCGTCGTGCGTAGATGTGTCAGGGTGTGAGGATGAGACAAAAATTCGCCCTGACGGGCACCCTCTTGAATCACCTCTACGGCCAGGGTTTCGTCATTCACGGGGATACCCTGTTGCATACGGCGTAATTGGTCGATAATCTCATCCATGATTACCAGCATATCCAGCGATCCGGTCAACCCAAAATCGAGATAGCCGACGTCATGGTTCAGGTTTGAACCGGCCACCAGGGACATGTAGGACATAAGCCCGGCTTCGAAGGTTGCCTGGCCATCCGGCAATTGTGAATCGCTGGTGCCGGCATAGCCCCAATTCGGCAGGTTGAGGTGGTGGCTCATTTCAACAGCAGCCAGATAGGCCATCAGATATTCGGGTGCATTGTAGGAACATTGGCTGGTACTCATATCCAGGACAGCGGTACCGATGCCCACCAGAAAAGGCGCGCCCTGCGCTTTCAATTGATGGATGACCAGACCGAAGAGACACTCGGCCAGACCTTGAACCACATGTCCGGCAATGGTCATGGGTGCTGTTGAACCGGCAATGGGTGCCGGTGAGTAGATGACGGGCAGACCCACTTCGGCACAGAAAAGCAGTCGATCGACACTGGAAAAGGGGTGCTTGAGCGGGCTGATGGGTTCGGCATAATGGATGGTGTAGGGCTTTTTCCGAAAACCGGCCTCACCCCCCTGAAATATGGAGCTGATTTCCCACATGGCCTTAAGATCGTCGCGGCCGTCAGCTGTATTGACGATGGGCTTGATGGAATTAACCGCCATACAGCGGAAACTTTCCAAATAAGCCATCTTGGGTGCGATTTCATGCGGGTGGGCAAAAGACATGATAAAATCGATATTGCTCAGGGCATCACAGACGCGCGCAGCTCGGGCGATATCATCAAGCTGGGTTAAATGGCGTTCCCCTTTGCCAACGTCATAGGCATACATCAGGTCCGAGCCGGTGCCAAAATAAGCCCTGCGCCCCCCCAGCTCCATGACACATTCTCCCAGGCGATCAAAAATAGAGATCTTCTCGGGCGCCGATTCAATGGCTCTTTGTACCTGTTCCCGCGGTATTTTAACGTGTTGGTTGGCTTCGACGGTGCAGCCAGCTTCTTGTAGTAATTTGAGGGCTTCCGCATGGTGCAATTGCATACCACCAATTTCCAGCACCTGCAGGGCCGCATCAAATATGTTTTCTTTATCCTGGGTAGAGAGTATCCTGAGCTCGGGCTTAAATCCATTCTCCATTGTTTTATTCACCTTTCATGTTATTTCACCCGGATCCGGGATTCCGTAATGATTCCAGCCCATTGCTTGATAAAATTCATGTATCATCTCTGTGAGTGTTGTTTGACTCAGATTGGAATCGGGTTGATTAAAAACCATTTCCGGTAAGGTATCGGCCTCCAGATCTGGTTTCTGCCGCAAATTGAAAATTCTTTCCATGGTGGCGATGTGCTTGCTTGCAGAAAAAAGCATAGCTGCATTTATGGGAACGCCCATCAAGGCACTAGCCAGTGCGGCCTCACTTTTCAGGTCAAAGGTATTGATCATGCTTAAGACCGGTACTTTGCAGAGTCCCAACGAATCCAACGCAATATTCACCAAAACAGCCCGCTTAATTAGCTTACCTTTTCCGGCATGGGCGTGAATGTCAACCGCTGTCCGGCTGCCGATTTCACGGTCAGCCCGGTCCTCAGACCAACGGTGCTCCAGGGAAGAATATACATTGCTGTAATCACCCCCGCGGCTGGAAATGGCATACCCCAACGCCGTACCCATAATACTGCCGGGATGATAGGCTGCTAATTCCAATCCCTTGACATGGGCCGCATATTGGTCTGCACCCTTACCGATTGTCCGGGCGGCACGCGTGACACCCTGGGAAAGAAGACCGCCAATGCCATCGCCCTGGGCCATCTGTTGAATCACGGTTTCCATTGCCTCAGCATGGCCCCACGTGAGTGCCATCCCCTGGGTGTCTCCCGGGGTCAGGATACCACGATCAAAAAGATCCATGGCAAAGGCGATGGCCGTAGACGCGGAGGTAGAATCCAAGCCCAGTTTCGAGCACAGATTGTCCAGCCTGACAATGGCTTCTAAATCCTCCAAACCGCATTTGGCCCCCAGATTCAACATGGGCTCAAACTCGGGCCGGGTTGCCGTTTGGCCGGACTTTTTTTTACGTGAAAAGCTGAGAACCGCCTTACATTGCACCGGGCAATTGTGGCACCCGGTCGATTTCAGCTTATAGGTTTCCAGCAGGCGCCCATCGATTTGGTCCACCGCTTTAAAGCGGCTCTGACGGTAATTGTATGTCGCCAGGATGCCCATTTCATCGGCCCATTTGACATACCCGGCACCACCGTAACGTGCAAAGGTTTGAAAGTCGGGCGATTCCTTGATTAATCGAATATAGTTTCGGATGGCTTCTTTCGATTGGGAAGCCTTGACCGGCGGTCTCCATTGGCTGCCTTTGGCAACCACGATGGCTTTCAGGTTTTTTGAGCCCATGACGGCGCCCATACCGGTTCTGCCGGCGGCATGATCCCTTCCAGACATGACGCACGCAAATCGGGCCAGATTTTCACCGGCCGGGCCGATGACCAGACATGCCAAATGACGATTTCCCAAAACGTCCCTTATTTTTTCCTGGGTTTCAAATGTATCCAAACCTTTTAAAAAATGCGCATCACGAATTTCGATCATTTTATCATCGATGTACATAAATACGGGCTGTGCCGCCCGCCCCTTGACGATGATACTTTGGATGCCGCAGGCGCGTAGCCGCAGCCCCACCTGGCCACCGATATTGGAACTGCCCAACAGACCCGTTAAGGGCGAAACCGCGTTGATATGCAAGCGCGAGGAAGCCGGTGCCGCCGTGCCCGTTAGAAAACCACAGCTAAAAAGCAATATATTCTGAGGACCTAAGGGGTCGATTTCATCTTTCAGGCGATCATGGAGGTAGGCCACGTTTAGCCCCCTGCCACCAATGGTTGATTCTAAAGCCCGATCCTGTATCGGGGAAAGGATATGCCGCTTTTCCGTGAGATTGACATGCAGCGTTTTGCCGAATAAACTCATATGATTTACTACCCTCTATGGCCAAACGGGGAACACGTGCCCGCGGTTACGAAGCCGACCCGCAAACTGTTTGACAACCATGTGGTTTCCCCATATCTTCATGTACAATTAGCACTATTTGCAGATTTATATCTATTAAAATCAAGGCAGACCACCATATCCTATTTAGACAAAAAAATAAAATCCTGTTCCACGATTAATCGAAATCGGTCTTATTTGCTGCAATCGAATTGAGAGGAGAACGCATTGAAAACCGACCCGGTACTTTACCAAAAAGAAGGGCAGGTGGGCATTATCACCCTGAATCGCCCCGAACGTCTTAACGCCATCAATACAGACCTATTGGACAGCCTGATCCAACAATTGACACGTGCTGGCCGGAACAATGACATCGTCTCCGTCATCCTGACGGGCGCCGGTAAATCTTTTTGTGCCGGGGAAGACCTCAAAGAAACCGCGGAAGGTAAAACATTCGACCAGTGGGTCCAGGAGGTAGACGGCCTTCAGGAAGTGCAGCGCGTGATCTTGAAACTCGGCAAACCACTCATCGCCGCCGTTGGGGGGTACGCGCTGGGGGGCGGGCTGGAGTTTGCCTTGAGCTGTGATATTCGGATCGCATCTGAAGAAGCCAGATTCGGCTTCCCTGAAACCAGTGTTGGATTGACGGTTACCACCGCCGGAACCAAACTCATAAGCCAGATTGTCGGTCTGGGAAAAGCCAAGGAATTGATCTTTACCGGAGATATCATCTATGCACAAGAAGCCCTGCAACTTGGCCTGATCAATCAGATTGTGCCGGCAGATTCACTGCTAGACGCAGCCATGGCCATGTGTCTTAAAATCAATGAAAAATCCTCTCTGGCGCTTCGGCTCTCTCGCATCGCCATCGATCAGGGACTTCATTCCAGCTTTGAGCAAATACTTGAGTTGGAATCGTCACATCTGCTTACCTGTATCAATTCGAACCAGCAGGACGATTATGTCGCCCGCAAGCTAAGCCAGATGGACAAACAATCCCGGTGATCAAACCGAGCGAAAACCGTGGGAGGATGATCAGATGCTGATCGGCGGATCCTACAAAAGTGCCTATCAAAATTTTCACTGGGAGATTCCAAGGCATTTTAATATTGGTGTAGATATCTGTGATAAATGGGCCCATGGCAAGGATCGTTTAGCCCTGATTCATATAGGCCCGGGTGATAAAGAAAGACGCTATACGTTTCAACAACTAAAAACGCTCTCCAACCGCCTGGCCAACACCCTCAAAGCCAATGGGATCCAGCCCCGGGACAGAGTTGCCATTCTACTGCCACAATGCCCGGAAGCATTGATTGCCCATATTGCCATATACAAATTGGGTGCGATCGCACTGCCTCTGTTGACCTTGTTTGGCCCTTTGGCCCTTGAGTATCGCCTAAATGATTGTTCGGCCAGATGTGTCTTTACCGACCACGAAAATCTACCCAAACTGCTTGAGCTTGGAGACAATCTGCCTGATTTGTCCCTGATCGTCGCCACAAATTCGATTGGCATCGATGGGGTATTGGATTTCGAGAGGTGCCTCACCGCCGGATCCGACCAGTTTAGCCCGGTAAATACGTTGGCGGATGATCCGGCGCTCGTCATCTATACATCCGGCACCACGGGCCAACCCAAAGGCACGCTGCACGCCCACCGCCTGCTCTTGGGCATTTTACCCGGGTTCGAATTTCTGCATAACCAGTTTCCGCAGGATGGCGATCTGTTGTATACGCCACTTGATTGGGCCTACATCGGCGGCTCCTATGATGCCTTGTTCCCGTCTTTGCACCATGGTGTGCCGGTGCTAGCCTTTCGGCCCCAAAAGTTTGATCCGGAAAAAGCCCTCTCGATGATGCACCAATATCGGGTTCGTAATTTGATGGCGGTGCCGACCGTATTGCGAATCATGATGCAGGCGGTGACCCAACCCCAGCAACGATATGGCATCCAGCTACGCTCCGCGACCGTGGGTGGTGAACCATTGGTGGCAGAATTGCATTCGTGGTGCCGGGAGGCGTTTGGCGTGGCACTCAACGAGCAATACGGCCAAACTGAATGCGACCTGGTGATTGGTTTCTGTGCAAAACTGATGCCCATCGTGCTAGGCGCTATTGGTAAAAGCATACCCGGGCACCGCGTGGAAATTATTGATGAAGCAGGCAATCCCATTTACGACGACAGTCTGGGTGAAATAGCCATCAGAGCACCCGACCCCGTGATGTTTATGGGGTATTGGAACAATCCTGAGGCCACCCGAAACAAATTCATCCGTAATTGGATGCGAACCGGGGATTATGCCAGAAAAGACGCCCAGGGCCATTTCTGGTTTTCAGGACGCAAGGATGACCTGATCGAAAGCGGTGGATACCGTATCGGACCCGGCGAGATCGAATTGTGCCTCATGGACCATAAAGCGGTGGCGCACGCCTGTGTCCTTGGAATTCCGGACCCGGTGCGTGGTGAAATCGTGAAGGCTTTTATTGTCCCCAAAAAGGGCGTTCAGGTTGATACCCAATTGAAGACGCATATCCGTGACTTTGTTAAAAATAAGCTTGAAAAACATGCCTATCCCCGCGAAATTGAGATTCTAAAAACAATGCCATTAACCAAAACTGGCAAAATCAACAAAGCTGAATTGAAAAAGAGGTCTGAATGAAAAACAAGCTCAAAATCCTACTGATCGTTCTGGTAATTATCGTCGGTGTCGTCATCTATATGCTCAACACCGCGCTCATAATCGGCTCCGGGTACACGGCCAAGTATCTTTGCTCTCAGGTTTTTATGGCCGATCGCGATGCAGATGTTGTCTTTGATCAGGATGTCGCTCCCACCCACCCCCTATTTCGCTTTGTCAGCCACCAAGTGAATCCTGCCGATCAAACGGTTACTGCCAGGGCATTTGGTTTCTTGAGTCCGGCCACAGCTGTGTACCGGGAGGGCTGTGGTTGCACCCTGGCGGTGGATACATCCGTGGCAGAACTGGTTCAACAATGCCAAAACATTGCCGAGCGACCGGCTAGAAATGAAATCGACGTCTGGCCTAAAGGCGAGCGTGTTGATGGCGGCAATCTCTCTGCCGATGTCGATTTTAACCGGCTTCATACCGTCATGCAGGATGCCTTTCGCGAACCCAGCGATACCAGCATGCGCAATACCCAGGCAATTGTTGTGATTTACAAAGACCGCATTATCGCCGAAAAATACCAGGAGCCCTTTACCACAGACACACCGATGTTAGGCTGGTCCATGACCAAAAGCGTCACCAACGCCCTGGTGGGTATCCTGGTCAGGAAGGGCCAGCTCAAACGCTATCAACCGGCTCCGGTCAAGGCCTGGCAAACGGCAGGGGATGAAAGAGGCGACATTACCCTGGACCAGATGCTGCGCATGTCCAGCGGACTCGATTTTGAAGAAGTTTATGCGCCCTTTAAAGACGCCACCGATTTGCTTTACAATTCCAAAAGCATGGCCGATTTCGCTGCCGCAAAACCCTTGCGAACAAAACCAGATACAGAATGGTATTATTCCAGCGGGACATCCAATATCCTGGCCCGAATCGTTCGGGACAAAGTCGGCGGAACCTTGGCGGATGTCATCAATTTTGCCCAAAAGGAATTGTTCGATCCAATCGGCATGGTCTCGGCCCTAATCGAAGCAGACGCCTCCGGATCTCCGGTGGGTTCCAGTTACATGTATGCCACGGCCAGGGACTGGGCCCGCTTTGGTGTATTGATTAAGAACGATGGGATTTGGAATGGCACTCGGATCCTGCCAGAGGGCTGGGTGCGCTATTCACTGACGCCCACGCCCCTCGCACCCAAGGGAGAATACGGGGCTCAATTTTGGCTCAATGCCGGGGCCAAAGACAATCCCCAGAACAGAGAGTTCCCTTCATTGCCCCCAGATATGGCGTACTTAAGCGGTTTCAACTTGCAGATCGTGGCCATTATCCCGTCCCGGGATAGTGTGATTGTAAGGTTGGGGGCAACCCATGACGACTCCTGGAGCCACGAAAAATTTATTGGGGACGTTCTGGCTTGCATCAATTCCTGAAACTTCGACCGGTGCAAAAGACAGGTTATTATCTGAAAATAGGAGCAAACCGTTATGTCGACATTTAACATCCATCCCATTGTTATGGGCACCAAAATCTTTGATAAGACCATGATGACGTACCAGCACGGATTTGGCCAAGCCTATACCATTCCCATCTATTGCTGGTATTTGGAAGGCGGCGAGAAAAAGATCCTCGTGGATACCGGTGAAATGCACCCGATCCAATCACCCGACCGGGAAGCGGCCATCAATGGCAAGATATATAAATTTGAAGATGGCTTGGCACGCTGGGACCTCACACCCGAGGACATCGATATGGTTATCCACACCCATTTGCATAACGATCATTGTGAAAACGACTATAAGTGTTCCAATGCCGAGATCTATGTGCATGAGATGGAATTGCAACAGATCCATGATCCCCATCCACTCGATTTCCGCTACCTGGAAGATTATATCGAAGACGTGGAAGATAATGGACAAATCAGATCTCTGAATGTGGATCAAGAAATCGTTCCCGGGATCAAGGTCATCCACACGCCGGCCCACACACCCGGGGGCATGACCGTTTTGGTGGACACCCCCCAAGGCAAGGCCGCCATCACCGGCTTTTGTACCATTGACGAAAATTTCAATCCGCCCAAAGAAATTCGTGCCATGGAAATGGAAGTCATTCCACCGGGCACCCATGTAAACACGTATGAGGCCTATGATATCTTAAAGAAAGTCAAAAAAATGGCCGATATTATCATCCCGCTGCATGAACCGCGCTTTGCCCGTGTGGATACGATATCGTCTTAGGTTGTCCGGTAATTTGATAGGATATTGGATATACCGTTTCAAAACACACAAAAGGGTCTATAGGGATTGTCTTATTAACATTCCAATTGGAGGGAAAAGTTGCCCACATATTTTTTCAGAACTACATATCAACCCAGGCAAGTCTTGTGCCCACCGGATTTGTGATGAAACAAGGCCGGCTGGTAGCAAAGTGCGGCTGGGGAACCATCACCAATCCGGCAGGGCACTTCGCTATCGAGGCAGATTCAATCTGATATGTTGTTCTGAAAAAATATGTGGGCAGCGTAAGCGTTGTTTCATTTCGGAACAACTTTTTGACAACAGATATAAAATAGGAGAATGAAATGAAAGCTGTTCGATTGATTGAAATCGGTAAGCCTTTGGCCGACCAAAACATCCCATCGCCAACGATAGGGGATCAGGATGTTTTGGTTCGGGTTAAGGCTGCTGGAATCTGCCATTCGGACGTGCATTACCGGGCAGGCAAATCACCTGTGGGCACGCTACCTCAGACTCTGGGACATGAAGTTGCCGGCATCATTGAAGCTGTCGGTGATGGCGTTGATCCCAGACGCATTGGCCAGAACGTTTGCCTGCATTATCTGCTAACGTGTGGTGCCTGCCAATATTGCAGACGGGGCCGGGAGCAGTTTTGTGAGTCCGGTGAAATGATCGGCAAACATTGTGATGGGGGCTATGCTGAGTATATCGCCATACCGAACCGCAATGCGGTGGCTTTGCCGGATGGCGTCAGCATCGAACAAGCGGCCGTTTTGATGTGCTCGACCGCCACAAGCTTTCACGCCCTGCGTAAAGCCCGCCTACAAGCGGGCGAAACCGTGGCCGTTTTTGGGGCTGGGGGACTGGGAATGTCTGCCATACAGCTTGCCAAGGTCATGGGGGCATCCTCGGTGTTTGCGGTTGACATCAATCCCCACAAATTGGCTGAAGCTGAAAAATTTGGGGCCACACCCATAAGTGCGGCAAATAGCGACCCTGTGGCGGCATTGCTGGACGCAACGCACGGCAACGGTATCGATGTGGCTTTGGAGGTTATCGGCTTGGCCCTGACCATGCAACAGGCAGTCCAATGTCTGGGCGTTTTTGGGCGGGCTACTTTGGCCGGCATCTCGGAAGCGCCATTTCAGGTGGACTCTTATCCGGAATTACTCGGCAAAGAGGCCGAGGTCATCGGATGTTCGGATCATCTTTTAGATGAAATCCCAATCTTGCTTGAATTTTTGAGCCAGGGGAGGATCGATTTGTCACACGTGATCACGGAAACCGTTGGGCTGGATGCTGGCCCAATCAACCAGGCCCTCGATGCTTTAGAACAATTTAAGGGCACGGTACGAACCGTCATCAAACCCTAGAAGTGCATTCAAAATCATTTCTAATCAATTGCGGATCTCGACTTTACCGTGCAGGAATTTTTTTACAGCGCTGATGGGAACTTCACGCCGATGAAAAATCCCGGCAGCCAGGGCGGATTCAACCGATGTCTCCTGAAACACTTCCTGAAAATGCTCGGCGCAACCGGCCCCACTGGAAGCGATGACCGGTATGCCCACCGCCTCTGTGACGGCCCGAATCAGCTCCAAGTCAAAACCCATATTGGTCCCATCGCGGTCGATACAATTTAGCAGGATTTCACCGGCGCCCAATAATTCACAGGTTTGGGCCAGGGTAACGGCATCCAGATCACGACCTTCTCTGCCGCCTTTTACGGTACATTGAAACCAACAATACTTCTCTCCCTTGGGTCCTGGCAACTGGGTTTCAATGACACGATGGCGCACGGCCCCGGGGCTATCCACATAAACACGTCTGGGATCAATGGAGATCACAACGGCCTGATTGCCATAAATTCGCGAAATCTGCTCGATGGAACTTTCACCAGTCATTTGGCCGGTCTGCAGGTATTGCTCTGTAATAATAACGGCATCGCTACCAATGGAGATCTTATCGGCACCGGATCGAAAATACTCATTGGCAACTGCCAGAGCAGAATAATGACGGCCATTCTTATCGGTATAATCCCGGATGCCCCCGCCAATGGTTAAGGGAACAAAAACGGTTTTGGACGTTTGCTTCAAAACTTCCAACATGGGCATGTCTTCCAGGGGAAAATCGCGAAACCCGGTAATATTCAGGAAGGTAATCTCGTCGCTGCCCTCTTGATAATATCGCTGGGCAAGTTCAACCGGTTTCCCCAGATTTCTGACAGCACCATCTTCGCGCACATCGTACTGGTCACCCTTGGTGACCACCAAATCGCCGTGATCATTGGCGCGTACGTCCAGACAGGCAATAATCCGTTTGGCCAATTTGGTTTTCTGGGGCTGGCTCCCTGGTGAAATAACCGGGCAGCCTGCTTTTATGAAGTTGTTTAAAATTGTCTGACCGCTGGCGCCGCTTTTCTCGGGATGAAACTGGGTTGCCAGGATGTTACCCGTCTGGATACTGCTGGTAAATTCGATATCATAATCGGTGGTGGTTAAAACGACCGCGTCATCCGCTGGTTCGACATAATAGGAATGGACGAAATAGAATTTTTCATCCCCTTTAAGACCGTCGAACAATCGTGACGGCTGTTTGGACCGGATGCCATTCCATCCAATGTGGGGGACTGATTGTTGAATTTGAAACTTGCGGGCACGCCCCTTTAAGATGCCCAGGCCCGCCAGACCAGGGGCTTCTTCACTTGCCTCAAAAAGCGCGTGTAGACCCGGGCAAATTCCGAGAAAAGGTCGGTCCGCTTTGAGGTAGGCCTGCAACGGTTCCATATATTGCTTCTGATTCAATATATGGATCATGTTCCCAAAATTGCCAACCCCCGGAAAAACCAGCTTTTCCGCAGCCAGAATTTCCCGGGGGTTTTCAGCGACCCGTACGGTTTCGCCCAGCTTTTCTATGGCGTTGATGACGCTGCGCACGTTACCAGCGCCATAATCAAGCAATGTAATCATGGTTCAATTGTTGGCAATGAATTAGGCAACCAACGCTTTTGCATTCTCAGATGCCGAGGCAGCATTGGCCCCGTAGGCATCTGCGCCAATTTTATCAATAAAGTCTTGGGTTACGGGCGCTCCGCCGGCCATAATCTTGACCTGATCGCGAATTCCGGCTTCCTTGAGGGCCGTAATGGTCTCTTCCATTTTCGGCATGGTCGTGGTCAGGAGGGCGGACATACCGACGATATCAGGCTTATGCTCTTTAACGGCATCCACGAATTCCTGCGGCTTGATATTGACCCCCAGGTCAACGACCTTGAAACCGGCGCCTTCCAGCATCATACCCACTAGATTCTTACCAATATCGTGCAAGTCACCTTCTACCGTTCCGATAATGACCTTGCCGGACCCGGCAGCATCCGCCTCCGAGAGCAAAGGCTTGAGAATATCCATGGCGCCATGCATGGTGCGGGCACACAGCAGAACCTCAGGTATAAACATATCGCCGGCCTTGAAGCGTTTACCCACAACGTCCATTCCCGCCAGCAAACCTTGATCCAACACTTCCCGTGCGGTCGCGCCTTTGTCCAGAGCTTCCTGGGTCAACTTTCTGACATCTGCCTCATTACCTTTGATCAGCTCTTGCGCCATCTTTTCGTACAGTTCATCCATGATTAATCTCCTTTTACCGATATTGGATTTTGTTTCCGTTGCCTCGACTTCTATAGAATAGCTTTTTATAAAATTCAATCATTAAACCAGTTTAATATCACTTTTCCTGATTGGCCCGAACGCATAACCTCAAAGGCTTCCTCGTAATCGGTAAATTCAAATCGATGGGTAATAATCGGATAAATATTCAGTCCCGATTGAATCATAACCGTCATTTTATACCAGGTTTCATACATCTCGCGGCCATAAATTCCCTTGATGCTGAGGCCATTGAAAACAACGAAGTCCCAATCAATATACGTTTCCGGTGGGAGGATGCCTAGCAATGCAATTTTAGCCCCGTGACACATGTTGGGCAGCATGCTGCGAAAGGCGTCGGGATTCCCCGACATTTCCAGACCCACGTCGAATCCCTCCTTCATGCCCAGCCTGGTCTGAGCATCCTCAATGCATTCCTGGCGGACATCCAGCACCATGGAAGCCCCCATGTTACGAGCCAGTTCCAGTCGATAGGGATTCACATCGGTTACCACCACATGCCGGGCACCGGCATGTTTGGCAATGGCGGCGGCCATGCAGCCGATGGGGCCCGCTCCGGTAATCAGTACATCCTCACCGAGGATATCATACTGCAAGGCCGTATGGGTCGCATTTCCCAGGGGGTCAAAACAGGTTAAAATTTCCAAGGGTATCTGGGGATCACAGTACCAGACATTGGTTACGGGAATACTCAGGTATTCGGCAAACGCACCCGGCCGATTCACCCCGACGCCGCTTGTATTCATACAAAGGTGTCTTCTGCCGGCCAGGCAGTTGCGGCATTTTCCGCATACCAAGTGCCCTTCGCCGGAAACGATATCGCCCGGCTCGAAGTCGTGCACATGTTGGCCGGTTTCCACAACCTTGCCCACAAACTCGTGACCAAAATGCATGGGGACCGGGATCGTTTTTTGGGCCCAGTCGTTCCAGTTGTAAATATGCACATCGGTACCGCAGATGGCGGTCTTGTATATTCGAATTAAGACATCATCAGGACCTAGCTCCGGTTCGGGTACTTCTTCCAGCCAAACACCTGGTTCGGGTCTCTTTTTTACCAAGGCTTTCATGCTTGCCCCCCATTAGGGAATTACCTGTAATGCCTTGCCAACATCTTCAAAGACGGCGATTGCCTTGTCCAAATGATATTGTTCATGTGCCGCCGACATTTGTGTTCGAATCCGGGCTTTCCCTTTGGGTACCACGGGATAGCTAAAACTAATGACATAGATACCCTGCTCCAACATGCGTCCGGCCATCTCCGATGCCAGTTTGGCATCGCCCAGCATGATCGGGATAATAGGGTGTTCACCGGGAACGAGCTCAAACCCGAGATTCTGCATTTTTTCACGAAAATAGTGATTATTGGCAACCAGCTTGGCGCGTAAGTCGGTACTTTCTTCCAGCATGTCCAAAACTTTTAAAGCTGCGGCCGCAATCATGGGCGCCAGCGTATTTGAAAAGAGATAGGGGCGGGATCGTTGGCGCAGCCAGGTGATGATTTCCCGGCGGCCGCTGGTATAACCGCCCGAAGCCCCCCCGAGGGCCTTACCCAAAGTACCGGTAATGATATCGACGCGGTCTTGAACACCACAATATTCGGGCGTCCCCCGGCCATTTGACCCTATAAAACCGACCGCGTGGGAGTCGTCCACCATGACCAAGGCATGATACTGATCGGCAAGATTACAAATGTCTTGTAAATTTGCCAGAATGCCATCCATGGAAAAAACACCGTCTGTGGCAATCAGCTTGACACGCGCACCAGCCTCGTCAGCCGCCTGTAACTGGGTTTCAAGATCGGCCATATCATTGTTGCGATAACGGTAGCGCTTGGCTTTGCAAAGACGGATTCCGTCAATAATCGAGGCGTGATTCAGTTCATC
>Ga0180435_10000409_pt1 | contig 44810 bp, 38 predicted proteins | sample SS_ome_3_FD_132467 | JGI IMG/M metagenome (GOLD analysis project Ga0180435, IMG submission 132467) | Hypersaline lake sediment archaeal communities from the Salton Sea, California, USA - SS_3_S_1 metaG | ecosystem: Environmental > Aquatic > Non-marine Saline and Alkaline > Hypersaline >... | reverse complement strand
GGGAGCGGGTCCACATTGTCGATCACCAGTTGCATCAGCTTGCCCAGCATCTCCGCCTGCAAAGCAGCGTACGCCGGTTCATCCCAGAGATTGCGGTGGCAGTGCGCGTCCGTGCGCAGATCGTAGAGCTCGCCGCGCAGCCCCTCACCGTGCCAGGTCAGAAGCGCGTCGGAGGTGCGAACCGAGCGGCGCGATCCGGCGTTCTCAATGAGCACGGCATCACGGAGCAGCACGTTGGTGTGGAGCGCCGGCTCCAGGGAGTGCCCCTGCACCGAGGCAGGCACCGGTATTCCGGCCAGCTCGAGCACCGTGGGCATTACATCGATGCTGCTGGCAAGCGTGTAGCGGATGCAGCCCATCCCATCCACACCGGGACCGCTGACCATCAGCGAGACGTTGGTCACCTCATCGAAGGTCGTGCCTTTGAAGACCAGGTGGTGGTCGCCCAGCATCTCGCCATGGTCGCTGGTGAAGACGATCAGCGTGTTGTCCAGCAGGCCCCGGTCCTCAAGATGAGCAAGGATCCGTCCCACCTGCTTGTCGATGAGGGAAATCATCCCGTAGTAGAAGGCACGCACGCGCTGCCACTCGCTAGCGGGGATCTTGTCCATACCAATAGCCTCGTGGCCCCCCTCAGTGGCCGTGTGCTTGTGCTGGTAGGCCGCGGGCCAGAGCTCGGCCTCGCCTTCCTCCCACCGTGGCAGCGGCATCTCCGCCGGGTCGTACATCGTGTCGTAGGGCGCCGGCGGGACGAAAGGATGGTGCGGGCGGACAAAGCTGGTCCACAGAAAGAAGGGTTGGCCCTCTGGATGGCCCTCCAGGAAGTCGAGGCTGCGGTCACCAATCCACGTGGTCTGGTGGTGCTCCTCAGGGTAGACCGAGCGCTGGCTGATGTGCTGGGGATAGGTGAAGCTGTGTGGATCGGACCAAACGTCGTAGCCGTGGTCGGCCAGGTAATGCTCGTAGGGGCCGACGCGGTGATCCTCGGTGATCTGTACCTGGTCGAAGCCGTGCCACGGCAGCTCCCAGCCCTCTGGCTGCGGATCGACGGCCCACTCGGGCAGCGGGTCCTTGAGGGGACCGCCATTGGGCGGGAAGCGCCACTGGGGCCCGAAGTGCATCTTGCCCACGCCGTAGGTGGCGTAGCCCCGCCGGCGAAGCACCTCCATCATCGTCAGCTCGGTGTCGGGCAGGAAGACGCCATTGTGGCACACTCCATTGATGGTGGGGTAGCGACCAGTCGCCAGACTAGCGCGGTTTGGCGCGCAGACAGGGTAGGCTGTGAAGAGCCTCTCAAAGCGCACGCCGTTCTCGGCGATGCGGTCGATGTTGGGCGTCTGGACAACGGGGTCGCCGTAGCACCCCAGCGTGTCCTTGCGCAGTTGGTCACAGGTGATGAACAGGATGTTGGGTGGCATGGTCAGGGGTGACCTCCTCTTCGTGCGATGCAGTTGGATGATGAGGTCATTGTACGCAGGGAGGCACAGCTGTCACCCGGGGTGATACCATAGGTGCATCAGATTGAGGGGACTAGCATTCCCAGGCACTGCGCTTGCCGACGAAAGGATCCTTCGCTGGCAGGGCCTCTGTACCCATGGACGCCGGCATATGCCTCCGGGCAATCTCGCCGCACGCTATCGACAGTCACTCGCTATCCGGTCTAGAAACCACACCCATCCGGCAATGGGGCTCTGTCCTCAAGACCTTGCGCGAATTCAGTACTGATCTCGACTGTTGTGAAGCCGCCGTCCACAGTTCCTTCCAGCACCTGGCCGCCATAGCCATCGGGATGCATGTGGGCTCGGACCAGGACAACCGTGTCCGGCTGTATCTCCACCGGCCCACCCGATCTGGTGAATGGCTGCTCCCCTACGTGGCTGTGGGCTAGGATGCGACGGTAGACCAGCGTTCCGTCCTCGAGAAAGATCTCCCACCAGTCAGCATACTGGTCACAGCCCAGGTCAGGGCTGCGGATCTCCACCGCGAACTGGTAGGCGCCAGACTGCCCGGTCACCTCCACGGAGACGATGTCGGCCAGGGCCGGCATCATCGTCGCCGTGGAGGGTGGTGGTAGCGACGTCGTCTCTGTGGATACGGGAGTAGGTGAGTCTGCAAGGCGAGGGCTCTCAGGAGCGCGTGTGTCTATGGGGCTTGGTGAACTGCGGCATCCACCCAGCACTGTGACCAAAGCTAGGCACATCAATGCCGAGTAGACCTTCACAGACGGGTACTGACCAGCTTCATGGGGCACGTATCAGAGGACGGCGGGCTTATGTTCCTGCTGGCTGAGTCGCGATCACTTTGGGTCAAGCGACATGACGTAGTCATAGCCCTCATTCAGGTACCGCGCCAGCGTATCGAGATCATTCCACATCCCCTCAGGGATCAAGACGTAGCCTCTCATCGTGGCGCCATAGGACTTGGATGTGGTGGTGCCCAGTTCCTGCATGTGTTTTCCCTGCACCGCTTTAGAGAACCTGATCCCCAGCTCCCCATCCTTGTTCAGCTGCGAGAACATATGCCCGTTGGCGGACGTATGCGGCACCGTCTTCCCCTTCCGCTCGAACCTCGGGCACATCGCAATCAGTTCATCATACTTTGTCAGCCTATCGTCCCACATGATGACTCCTCGCTAGGCTCATCTAGAAAGATCGGATCCTCCCTCTACACGTGATTCCGCAGCATCAACTCCTTGGGATAGGGATTCAGGTACGTCTGTATGTGCACCCAGTCGGGCACATCGTGGCGCGCCAGATGATGCTTCAGCAGCGTGATGGGCACGATCAACGGAACAAGCCCCTGACGGTAATCCTCGAAGAGGCTTAGCAGCTCCTGTTTGTCCTCGGACGGAAGGGCATCCTTCAGATAGCCCATCGTATGTTGCAGCACATTGACGTGGCGTCCGCGAGTGGCCAGCTTGCGAAGCCCGGTCATATAGCCTGCATAGTACTCGGCAACCAGTTCATCCCAGGGGAGCACACCCGCCCGCGCCACCAATCGGCCCAACTCCTGGTAGTGAGCCGGGCTATGTGCCATCAGCGCCAGTTTGACCGACGAATGGAACCGCACCAGACCACCGGGGGTGGGATCCTCGGCCAACAGCTGCGTCCAGCGGGCGTGAGCGAAGATGCGCTCAATGAAGTTCTCGCGTAGGGGGAGATCGTGCAGGCGCCCCTCCTCCTCTACCGGCGTGTAGGGGAACCGTTTCATGAATGCCCCGGCGAACAACCCGCGACCGACCTTCTTGGGGACCCCATTCTGGTCGTACACGCGCACACGGAAGGCACCCGATGACGGTGAGTCCTTCTTGAAGACGAAACCGTTGAGATCGAGGGGAGCCAACTCCTCAAGCTTGGATCGCGCGAAACCCAGCATCCGCTCCGTCTGATCGATACCCGACTTGGGCATCATCAAACGGGGGTTGTCAGGGTCGCCGATCAAGCGCATGCTTTCGCGGGGAATGGTCAGACCACATTCCACCTCTGGGCAGACAGGCACCCACTCATCGACGTACTCGCCCAACACACCGGTGATATACCGATCGTGCTTGTGCCCGCCGTCGAAGCGGACTTGCTCCCCCAGCAGACACGTGCTGACACCTAACCGGATTCGAGGTCCGCTCTGCCCCATCGTCTCTGCCATACCTACTCCTTGAAGCCGCTATCAGGCTCTAGTGCGCGACACTGGCGCGCCCTACAGGCGCCTATGCCAGGTCGTAGCGCTCAGCGTGGATCTGGTTGTGTGGAACACCAAGGTCCAGCAATGCTTTCTCCACGTTGTCAATCATGATGATGGGCCCGCAGATGAAGTAGACGTACTCGGCCCGGGCCTCCAACAGATGCCGATCCAGCAGTTCCGGCGTCACGTAACCAGTTTCGCCATCCCACCCGTCTGGCGGTGACTCAAGAACGTGGACAAGGTCCAAGTTCAAGCGCGACGCCAACGTCTCTAGCTGACCGCGGTAGATGACGGTCTCCCAGCCCCAATTGCCATAGAAGAGCTGAAGGGGGCGGCGGTCCTCGCGATCCGCCAACGTCTCCAGCATACTAAGAACAGGAGCGACCCCGCTGCCCCCAGCAATAAAGACATAGCCAGGCGCATCGTGCTGATCGATGCTGAAGATGCCATAGGGACCATCGACATAGACCCGCGTCCCCGCCGTCAAGCTCTTAATCCTCTCGGTCCAGTCCCCAACCGACTTGATCATGAAGCCCATCTGCTCCGGGCGCTCGGCGCTGGACGCGAAGGAGAAGGGGTGGTGCGGGACGGCGAACGGGGATCGCCAGACATTCAGCCAGGCAAACTGCCCGGGTAAGAATCGCATGCCGGCATGGCCCTCGGGCTCCAGCAACAGCGTCCAGGCATCACCGAGTTCCGGCATTACCTTGACAACGCGGTATGGGCGACGGGCCATTGCCCAAGGTCTGATCAGGCGCGCATAGAGAAGCATCACGGACCAGACAACGGCAAGCACGATCCAGAGAATGCGCTGTGCCGGCACCGCAGTGTAGTAGTTGACCTTGAAGACATGGTAGAGCGATAGGGCTGCGATGAGGATGGCTGCGACATCGTGCACCACGTGCCAGCGGTCGTACTCGATCTCGAGTTGCTTCCGCCAGACCGAGGTCACCGTTAGGACCAGTAGCGCCAGGACAGCGGCAACTGAAGCCTGCGCCCGCCGCGATGCCGTGAAGACGTTGAGGAGTCGAAGCGTATAGGGGTTGTTCACGAAGAGCAGGATGGGATGGGCGAGGACGGCGAAGAACGAGATGACCGAGATCCGATGGTGGACGGCGTAGAGCCAGTCGAGGTCGAACACATCTGTCAGGAAGGGCAAGCGAGCCGTAGGGATGAACTGGAGGCCCATCATGGAGAGACCCAGGAAGCCCAGCATTACCGAGATCTCGCGTAGGGGCTCCCGCTCAATCGGGCGTGACCCCAGCGCCATGATCAGGATCGGGGCCACGATCATCAGGGCGTAGATGACGAGCCAGAAGGCTCTCCAGCCTAGCACATTGGGTGGGTTCAGCAGCCTGGTGGGACGTTGCATCGACTTAGCCTGTGACATATCGCGCTGTCTCCTAGTTATTGTTGGCGCTTGCGGCGGGACGCACCAATCCTGCCATATCGACCGGAACGACCTGGCTGAGATCGCTTAGTGTGTCGTAGAGGAACTGCACGACATACGCGGGATTGTGCGCGAACGTGCCTGGATCTTTCTGGACGTAATGGTAGTTGTAGGCAGTCCTCACCAGTCGAGGGGTCCAACTAGCGTAGCGATTGCCGAAGTTGATCTCGTCGTCGTCAGCCTCGCCATTGCCGTTCGTATCGTTCATATAGTAGGGGAAGCTCTGAGCACTATAGACGATGGGCGCGTCGATGACAGAGGCAGCATAGTCCTGGATGCCAGCGTAAAGCATATTCTGCAAAGCATCTATCTCGCCACGCACACCCTCGGTGACGTCGCCATCGCCGTCATAGTCGGCCTTGTGGGAGCGGATGTCGAAGAGATCCGCATAGTCGACCACGTTGAGGTGACAAGGGCTGCAAGCGTCGGCGTCAATCTGCAGGCTGTGGGCGTCGTGACATTGGTGGCAGTTCTCCAGGCCGGGCGCGTGCTCGAAGAAGCCGGCATAGGACTGCCCCGGGTACTGGTAGGCGCCCCGTGTCTGGCTACCCAGCTTGGTCGCCGCAGCCACGTAGTAGTGTACGTTGATGAACCCCAGCTCCTCAGACACTGCATCGTCCGGCAAGCCTTCGAGGGCCTGATCCACACTCACGGTGGACTGTCGCCCCTGATGGCACTGCAGACACGACGCCTCCGGGCCGACGCCAGTCACAGTGTCGCCCGATGGGAAGACAACGCTGTCCATCGCGTGAGCTGCGTCGTCGTGGCACACATTGCAGTAGATAACCGTGCCGATGTTGGCTTCTGAGTTGACAGTGCCGGCTGCTGAACCATCGGCGCCCAGGAAGTCCAGGTAGCCGAAAGTGCTGTGGCACTTGGCACACTCTACGGGGATGACGGGAGGATCGTCTTCATCCCAGTGTACGAACGACTCAGACATCTGATCCGCGTGACCAGAGCCCGCCCAGCCGGCGCTGATCGCCTCCACAGGCTCCGCACGAACCTCATAGTAGGCTACAACCACGGCGATCACAATGATCAGGACGGCTATCAGCAGTAACAGGTTCTTACGATTCACAGTCACTCCCTCTCAGTCATATGCAAGCTAATTGCCTCACCTCGGGATAGACTCCCGGTCCAGCAGAACAACACAGCGATCCTAGAACGCACAACCATCCGGCAGCGGCGGTAGGTCTGCCAAGTCGGCGGCAAGATCGGCGTCGACCTCAACCGACGGAAGACCACCCTTGGGCGTACCGCGCAGCACCGCGTGGCCATGGCCTCTCGCCGCCATACAGTCACGCACTAGACTCACGGTGTCCGGCTTCATCGACCTGGGCCCACCGGATCTGGCAGAAGGCGGCTCATTCGCGTGACTATGCGTCAGGATGCAACGGCAGAGTAGCCCCCCTCCTCCGTCAGCACTTCTCATCAATCGGCGTACTGATCACAACCTCAATCAGTGCTCCGGATCTCGACGGGGAAGCGGTAGGCTCCAGGTGTCCTGCCTACAGCGTCAGACTGCACATCAGCAACCACATCGGGTGCCATCTGTATAGGTGAGGGGGGCAGAGATGGAGTAGGCGGAAATGGCATCACAGAAGCTGGAACCGTTGTGGCGCCGGTATCGACGTCGGTCGGGCCCTCCGAAACATCGACAGCGCCTCAGCAGGCGGCCGGTAGAAGCGCAACTGCCGCTTCATGGAGGCGCACAAGCGACACCCTCAACCACATTCTAAGGCAGCGCCTCGATCTCCGCAAGCTGTCGCTTCAGCCACTTCTGGATGGTCACCAGCTCATCGCGCGCGGCTTGCCACTGTGTCTGCTGTGACCGGATGAAACGGGTGTAGGGCGAGATCGCCGATTGGATCTCCTCGAGGCTTGTGGCGACCTCGGTCTCGTATTGTGATGTCAGGGTCGAGACGAGGTTGGTACGGACCTCCTCGATCTTCTCGCGCAGCTCCTCTTTGAGCCGCCGGCGGCGGCTGGGGATGACCAGCAAGCCCAGGATCGCCATCGTCCCGGCAGCGACGATGCCGGTCACATCCAGCGCGGTCGTACTGGCGATCACGGTGATCAGCGCACCAAGGCTCACAGCGCTCGCCTCCACCAGCGCCGTGTTGGCCACCGCCCGCTGGAGCGACTGCGCGATCCGCGCTGACTCTGCCTTGCGGTCATAGGCCTGCAGAGCCTGCTGCGCGGACCGGCTCACGGTCTCGATCAGGCCCTCACGGTCCATCTCGAAAGCGTTCGGGATGTCGCCCAGAAGCTGCGCCGCGTGGACGTCACGCCGGCGACGTACATGCTCCATCACCATCCGCCACTGCTCCTGGTTGCTGGCGACCAACCACTCGGTGATCTCGGTCACGCGGGTCTCGATGGTGTCCGGGATGTCTGCGATGACCTCTTCGCGGTACTGCGCCTCCAGCTTGCTCTTGTCCAGCAGGTCAAAGAAGTGCACGAGGCGCATCACCTCGTCGAAGAAGGCCGTGCCACGGTTCTCGAAGACCTGTAGCTCGCGATCGACGTCGGCGAGGCGCAGGCGGAAGTCACGGGCCATCTCCTCGTCATAGGTGGCCTGCTGGTGTCGGATGTTTTCCAGCACGGCGAAGTCATCTTTCAGCAGCCCGGTGCGAGTATCGATCACGCCAAGGTACCGATCGATCAGGTGCAGGCCAACGCCCAGGGGGTTGCGTAACTTGAGCTTGATGCGTTCCTGCTCGTCGAGCCGCCGGTGGATGTAGGTCTCCAGCGCCTCAATGCGGCTCTCGGCCAATGCAGCATTGTCCCGAGCATCCTTGGCCCGCAGCGCCAAGCGCGCGGTGACGGGGAAGACATCGGGCGTGAAACCCAGGAGAGATTGGGCGTTCTCCTTGATGAACGTCTCAATCGCCTCCAGCTCGCCGATGTCCTCCAGGATGTCGATCTTGTTGACGACCAGGACGACCTTCTTGCCCCACTCGCGGATCAACTCCAGGAAGGCTCGCTCGCTCTCGGTAAACGGCCGATCCACCGAGGTCACGAAGATCACCAGGTCCGATCGCGGGATGTACTCGCGGGTCATCGCCTCGTGTTCTCGATAGATGGCGTTGGTGCCTGGCGTGTCCACGATCGTGATCTCACTGAGCAATGGCGTCGGCACCGAGAGGATGTCCACATCGGCGTCCTCGGCAAGCCGCTGCAGGCTTTTCCCGTGGCGCAGCACCTGAATCCGCGTGGTGGTCGGCGTCACGCCGGTCTCCAGTAGCGGTTGGCCGAAGAGGGCATTGATCAGCGCGCTCTTGCCGGCGTTGAACTCACCGACGACCACAAGCAGGAAGAGCTCATCGAGCTGGCGCACCGACCTCTCCAGCGTCGCGCGGTCCTCGTCTGCGGCGGGGAGTCTCGCCAGGGCGATCTGGAGCTGTGCGAGCCAGTGCCGCTCGACGCCGAGAATGGCTTCTTCAGTCTGGTTGAGGATCTTGGATTCCATAGGCCCCCGAACAGAACAGACAATTGCAGCTCTGCAAACCGTTGACGAGGTGAACCGCCGTGCTCAGCCCACAGGCCAGTCTGCGTGAGTATGACGCCGGGGGGGAGAAAGGCAAGGGTTCACGCCCGGCAGACCCAGCCAAGGGCCACTGCAATCGCAGCATCAGGACCTTGGATAAGCAGCAAAACGCGTTACGCCAGGTTGCCTACTTGCGCTGCGGACGCTGATCGCTGGCTAGAGGTCCAGGTGGCCTGCGTGGCCGGACTTGTGGGCCTCGAGAATGCCCTCAGCCACCTGCTGCGGTGTCAGCGCACCGGGCGGCAGCTTGAAGGGCACAAGATCCCAGAATGCCGTGTCCACTGCCTTGGGGCGTACCAGTGTGATGCGCCAGCGGCGGTGTTCCTTGGCGAGCGCTTCCGCGAAGGCATCCAATCCCGCCTTTGCAGCCGCATACGCTGAAAGTCCGGGCAGTCTGAGCCGTTCGTCATAGGCACCGAGGAAGACCAAGTGGGCCCGCGGCGAAAGCAGTGGGGTCGCAGCGTGCGTCGTCAGGTAGGCACCGGAAAGATTGGCCCCCAGCACGCGATGCCAAACATCGGGTTCCATACGCTTCACCCGGTCTGAGGTAATCGTGCCTGCCGCGTAGACAGAGAGATCCAGCTCCGGCACGGCGCGAGTAGCAGCCCCCACGGCCTCGGCTACCTGCTGCGGATCTGTTACGTCGGCCCGAAACGCGTGTGGGGTCAGATCCGCTAGGTCCTCTGGGTGCCGGGATACCGCCAACACCGTCCATCCCCCTTGGTCTAGACGCTCAGCCAAAGCGCGTCCAATACCGCCACTTGCACCCCAGATCATCGCTGTCTTCATCGCTCACCTCACGTCGTTAAGGCTATCCAGAAACGCATCTACGGCTGCCAGCCAAGGCTCAGGACACTCCTCGTGGGGGACGTGGCCGCATGCCTCAATAAACACAAGGTCAGCATCCGGCAGCTCATCGGCTAGCCGCACGCTCTGCTCCGGCGGAACGATGCGATCGTCATCGCCGGTGATCACCAAGGCGCGCATCGAAATCTCACCAAGGCGCTCAGGGAGGTCTGTCGGACGAGAAGCGCTCGTAAGCTCCCATAGCGCCCGATCCCAGTTCTCAGCCCGCAAGGGCTTCGTGTAGCCCTCCCAAAACTCCGCAGGAATCCGCTCGGGGTCATGCCAGGCCGAGCGGCCAAAGTCCACACCCCAATCACGAATCCTGCGGGCGATCAAGGGCCCCAGGTGGCGCATCTGTGGTGTGCTAAGCAGCGGACGCAATAAGGGGGGAGTCCCGCCGCCGGCGTAGACTGCGGCGTCTACCAAGATCAACGCATCGACCCGATCGGGGGCTTGAAGCGCCGTCAGGAGGGATACCGTGCCGCCCGCAGAGTTGCCCACCAGTATTGCACTGTCCAACCCCAGGGCGTCCATGAGGCCCAGCACGAGATTGGGCTGTGCCTCAACGCTGTAGGGGTTGTAGTCCGGCCAGTCATCGGCTGTCGGCAAAGGCCGTTCGGTCAGGCCAAAGGCAGGCCGGTCAAAGGCTATCACTGTGCCGTAGGCCGAGAGCGGCTCCATGACCTCCCGCCAGGAGAACGTACTAGCACCGAATCCATGCAGCAGCACCATCGCGGGTTCGCCTTCGCCCAGCTGCTTGTAGTGAAGAGTGATCCCTGCCACCTCCACGAACCGGCTGTCCGGATCAGCCAACAGCGTCGCAGGGACTGTATCCTCCAGTGGTGGCACAGGTACCAAGAAAGGGCCCACCAAGAGCGCGAGAAACACCAGGCCGACAGCAGCCAGGAAGTAGCGCCGCCACCGTATCATTCAAGGCCCCCAATCAACGTGCAATTGAACTCCCCCCCCATTTCCATCTGGTTCAGGAGGCTGAGAAAGCCAGTGGTGGCGGATACGATCTGCGCTTGTTGGTCATCGGCAGAGATCGTGGCGGCGCTGTCACCCCCTTGAGCGCCATAGTCGCCGAACTGTGCGTGATTGCCGCCAACGATCTCAGTCCAGCAGGTCCGAGAGGGCATGAGCTGTCTTGAGGCTGTGATCTCGGCATCATCCGTCAGACCGTCCAGCGTAGCGTAGATGGAGAGTCCAACCAGGTCATCGCGATTGGTGAGGTCATCTGTAGAAGGAGGATACGATGCCCAGAGAACCAAGCCGTCCACGGCATCGACGTGCTGATATGCGTAGCGCGCCGCCATCGCACCACCCAACGAGTGCCCGGCGATCGCCCAAGTCGATATCGAGGGATATGCAATCAGCACAGCATCCGCCCTGTTTGGCGCGAAGATCGCGAAGTTGAGCGGCATAGGAACTACCACAACCAGGACGCCATCCGCAGCGATGGCTCTCGTCAGCGGCGCGTAGCTGCGGGGATCGACGCGTGCACCTGGGTAGAAAATCAAACCCATGGATGGTGCCGACTGTGCCGGCTCGAAGGTGATCCAGTCGTTCGCCGAGACGAGTACAGCGTCATCGGACTGGAGAGCGGCAACCGCTCTCTCGGTGGGACCAAGGGGAGTACTGCCCCACACGGCGATCCCGGCAGCGCCTAGCGCAGCAAGTACGGTCACACCGACCAGGATTCTGAGTCCCCACCGTCTCAAAGCCACTATGTTCCCTCCTTAACAGCACCCCAGAACATCGATCAGCATCAGAGGCTATGACTCAGGCGCCGCCTGACAACTGACCATTTCCTCTTCGGAGATCGAAAGGACACGCCGTCGCGCCACCATCAGAGCCAAGGCCATAATCAGCCCTGCAAGCAAGCCGATGGACCACGTACCCACCGTGCCAAGGAGCACACCCCCGAGAACGGGGGACACGATCTGCGCAAGTGTTTGCATCGAGGCAGAAAGCCCCAACGTGCCGCCAACTTCATCCCGATATACGGACTTGGTTAACTGACTGGTCATCACGACTCCAAGCACACCCCCTGCGAGCGCGATAGGTGCAAGGACCACAAGCAGGGGGATGACGCTTGGCACAAGCGCCCAGAGGGCAAGGGACACGCCCAGCACCACAATGCCTGTCGTCATCAGTGCTCGTTCACTGAAACGAGCTGTAAGTTTCCCGATCGCCAGACCCTGAACCACAACGGACAGCACGCCAACATATGTAAGAATGAAACTGGTGGCCTGTGCATCCAACCCTAAGCGCTCCTTGGTGAATATGGCGAAGTTCGACTGAAATAGCGTGAATGCCAGGCTGTAGAGGAGGATAACCTGAAGCAGGGGGCCTGCACAGGGACGGCGTAGGGCATCAAACATGGGCTTGAGACCAAGGGTCGCCGGCGCGGACGTTCGCCTATCAGCACGCCGCTCCAGCGGCAGCGACTCCGGCAGCCAGATGATCACAGCGAGAAGATTGGCCATCGAAAGACCAGCCGCGACGAATGCAGGAACGCTGAACCCGAACTGACTCAGGAATCCGCCCATGGCCGGGCCAATGATGAATCCAAGACCGAACGCTGCACCGATGATGCCCAAGCCACGCGATCGGTTCTTCTCGTCAGTCACATCGGTGATATAGGCACGTGCCAAGGCTATGTCGCCGCCCAACAGGCCATCGAGTATGCGGCTCAGGAAGAGCATCAGCAGCGACTGCGACAGTCCAAGGAGTAGAAAGCTCAGCACTGTGCCGACGAGACTGAAGATCAAGAGGGGACGTCGCCCATACCTGTCGGAGAGGCGCCCAATCACCGGAGCTGCGATAAGCTGAGCTAGCGCATTGGACGTCCCAAGCAGGCCAACCAACGCGAGGGTCGCACCAAAGGTGTCGGCATAGTAGGGAAGCAGTGGTAGGATGAGACTGTAACCGAGCAGATCCACAAAGACAAAACCGAATACCAGCGCCAGTCGGCGTTTGAGTTGACTATCCATATCGCTCCCTTGCTGCTTTGAATGCAGCCAATGTGCGTTCGCGTGCGTACTTATGATCGATGATACGCACAGGGTAGTCTCTGCCGATCTCGCACCCTGCCGCCACTTGGTCGGACTGAGACATTTTCCAAGGCTCATGGATATACCGGTCAGGGACGTTTCGGAGTTCCGGAACCCATCGGCGGACATAGCTGCCCTGGGGATCGTATCGCTTGCCCTGCAGAATCGGGTTGAAGATGCGGAAGTAAGGAGCCGCATCGGTGCCCGTACCCGCCGTCCACTGCCAACCACCGTTGTTTGCTGCCGGATCGCCGTCGATAAGATGTTGCATGAAGACCTGCTCCCCCCAGCGCCAATCGATCAGCAGGTCCTTTGTCAGGAACGACGCCACGATCATGCGGGCCCGGTTGTGCATCCAGCCGCTCAGCACCAACTGACGCATTGCGGCATCGACGACAGGGTAGCCTGTCCGACCCTCCTGCCACGCGCGGAAGGCAGCAGGATCATTGTCCCACGCTATGCCACGATATGCAGGCCGGAAGCTTTGGCGACGCACATGAGGGAAGTGCGTGAGTACAGCAATATAGAACTCCCGCCAGATCAGCTCGTTGATCCAGATCCTCGGTCCCTGTCGGCCACCGTCGCCGACCGATTCCTCAAGGGCCTCCAAAGCTTCGACTGCCGCACGGCGTGCCGAGATCATGCCAAAGCGGAGGTATGGGGAGAGACCCGATGTACCATCGAGATCCATCCGGTCGCGCGACGTTGCATAAGCCTGAATGAGTTTGTGTCTGAATCTTTCAATGCGCCGACCGGCAGCATCCTCACCAGCTACAAACGGCACGCTGGACGGCAAGGTGGGTGACCGCGGGATTGGCACTGACGGAAGAGCACCTCGTAGGGAGTCAGGTGCTGGTATCCGCTGTGGCACCGCGAACAGGTCGTTTCGGTCTGGGGGCTGCAGCGACTTCCAGCTGCGGCTGTAGGGTGTGTAGACTACATAGGGGTTGCCGTCTGACTTGCGTACAGCCTCCACAGGATGTACGGTCAGCCCCTCTGTCAACACTAGCGGTAGAACACGCGCTACGTGCCGATCCCGGCGGCAAGCATACGGAGAGACATCGCGTTCTGCATAGACCGCAGTGGCTCCCGTTTCACCGACCAGCCTCACAAGCTCTTCCGCCGGCTCGCCATGCCGCACGATCAGCTCGCTGCCGCGCTCGGCAAGGTCACCGGCAAGGTGTCGTAGGCCTGATAGAAGAAAGGCTAATCGCTTCTCACCGACGTACTGCGAGGCAAGGAGTCCAGGATCCAAAACAAATACAGGAACGACGCTCCCACCCTCGACCAGAGCGCTGCGCAGAGCTTGGTTGTCTGCCAGTCGCAAGTCTCTGCGCACCCACCAGATTGCCGTCATCGTCGTCACCTTACCTATATCCAGAATCCTCCCTATGGTACAGGGATTCGCGCAGCTTACGCACAAAGCAAGAGGAGGTGAGCGTACTCACCTCCTCTTGAAACGTCCTAGTTATCTGCAGTGTTGTGACTGCGTCTACTAGCTGCGCACGGTCGCTAGGGCTAGTTCGCGACGACCGCGGCTGACTACCAGCAGTCCCAAGCTGAGGATCGCCACACCAAGGGCGATGATACCCAGGTTGCCACCGGTCGCGGGCAACATCGCCGCCATCTGTGCGTCGACGCTGATCGTGGCCGTCAAGGCGGGCTCGGCGCCGCCGGCGAAGCCTACTGCGTACACGGTGTAGACGGTGCCTTCCTGCAGAGCGATCCCCGGCAGGCTCAGCGCCACTTGATCGGTACCCGAGACGCGGGCCTCGAGATCGTACGTGCCGGCGTCAACTGGCAGGTAGTCGCCCACGCCCTTGAAGGGAATGTTACCGAAGAGCACCGGACCACCGGTCACTGCGATGTCAACTGCGGGCGCATCAGGCGAAGCGTGGATGAACCGCACGTGCGCCTTACCCGCCGCGGGCAAGCTGTTGTTGTCCACCAATACCAGTGGCTCAATGTTGGCCAGCGTGTTCACAGCGACGATCGTGTAGTCTGTTTCAGCTTGAAGGTCCAGATCCGCCTCGATCACGACGGGCTCAGTAGCCCCAGCCGGGACAATCTGGAAGTTGTGCATGCCCGGGGTCAGCATCGCGTAGGGCGTAATCCCCTTGAACGGAGCATTCTCGAAGGCGGGCGAACCATCAACCCAGACGTCCACGGCGGGTGCGTCGGGCGATGCGTGAACAGCTCGCACATTTGGGCCGTGGCCGTCAGCCAAGACCGGAACAACAAGACCCAGGGCCAGTACCAGAACCGAAACCATCGACAGTAAGCGTTTCATCTCTCTTCTCCTAACGGTATTACGTGAGTAGCTATCGAACTTCTGCTTCCTTATTCAGTGTGATTCCAACCAACTGTTGATACTATAGCACGATGTCTATATTTTGTCAAGTGTTTGAGCGATATTCGTCCAAACTCGTCCGTTTCACCATGGTAGGCACCCGTCTCGGCTCTGCCCGGCACAGGCAGCCTTACAGCGTAGCCCATCAGCTGTGACCATTGACAGTCGGTTGCCCGTGAGTAGAATCGCGCCCATGGAACACATCTACTGGGTCATCGACAACCTGTTGGGTGGGCGCCCGGGCCCGCAGTTGGAACCCTGGGATCCCGCGGAACTCGCTGCCGGCGGGGTTCAAACCGTGGTCTCGCTGTCACAGGAAGAGGAGATTGAGGACCTGAGCCCCTACGGGCTGACCCACCGTCAGGCCGACTTCCCACCGGTCTTGCTCTTCTCGAAAGGGATGCAGAAAGCGTTCATCTATCAGGCGCTGCCTGTGTGGGCGTACATCGACGATCAACTGAAGGCCGGCAGTCCTGTGATCGTCCACTGCCACCACGGAAAGGATCGCACCGGTGCGATCCTCGCCGGCTATCTTGTCGTCTATCGAGGCGTTGAACCCAGGGAGGCACTCCGGCGTCTGCGCAGCGCCAAGCCCGATGCGATGACCGCCCAGGGGTATGAGGACGTGCTCAGCCACCTACGTCCAAGTGTGATTCCTGACCCTCGCACTCTCTTGTAGCAGGTTCTGAAGCCCGCAAAGCAGAACGGGCCTCGCCAGAGCGAGGCCCGTTCTGCTTTGCGGCTAGCGCTTCTCGACTACGTAAGCAGAGGTGCAGATTTGCGCAACGCCTGCTCGAGCGTCTCCACACCCTCGGTCAATGTGGCACCGAGGAAGAGACCGCGAACCTTCTCACGCCACTCGGGCCTCTGGTTGAACACACGACCGCCGAAGGCAAAGATCGGACTACCCGTCGCCGAGAGCTCAGGCAACCAGCGTGGCCACTCCGAAAGCGCCTCAGCCGTCTTCTCATCCATAGCTACAGTGACAATCGCCTGGTAGGCAGTACTGTGCACGAACTTCGCCAGGTCTTCCAGAGGTATGGACTGACCTAGGTAGGCAACGGGCCATCTACGGCGGCGCAGCAGTGCGCCCAGGATCATCAAGCCCCCTTCGTGGTACTCGCCGGGGGCACAGGCCAGCACCGTCGGTGGCACAGCATATGGAGGCGGCCCAGTAGTCAGCCAGGGCAGCAGCCGTTGGCGCAGGTAGTGAGATGCGAAGTGCTCAACACCTATGGACACCTCACCACGAGCCCAGCCTTCACCGATCTCCCAGAGCGTCGTCCGGATCATCTGGAGAATCACGTCCTCGGGCGAGTAGACTGCCAGCGCTTCATCGAATATCTTGTTTGCCTCTGCTGTCTCCAGTCGCATCAGGGCGTCGATCAGACGATTCTTGAGGCGCTCAAGATAGGAGCCGACCTCAGTTTCCTCTATGAGCGCCGACACAGCCTGGGCGGCGGCCTCCTCCTGTGACACACGGAGCGCCCGGACCGCCTGACGCGTCTGCATACCTTCGTCGATTCTCGCCTTCACCCAGCGCAGTTGCTGGACGTCAGTGTCACTGTACAGCCGGTGTCCGCCCTCTGTCCTCGATGCCTCGGGAAACCCGTACCGACGCTCCCAAACCCGAAGTGTGGCCGCCGGGATATCCGTCATCCTCGAAACTGCCCCGATATTGTATATCGGCTCATTCTGTGCCATATTCCCACTACCTTTCGCCTGTGCTCCTGAGCAGATTGCCACGGATATGACACTATCGGATCTGGCTCTGGCTGCACGCTCTCCTTATGTTTTGATACAATTGTACCATGTGTAGTGGCTGTTGTCAAAGTATTGTGCCTAAAATATCCCCAATATATCGACAAGACACCACGACACTGATACTGTGGGGGTGCTTTGGGCGCATCTCTACCGAAATCGCAGCGCATGAAGGGATCTGGACGATGAGGGTACTGATTCCAGGGGGCACTGGCTTCATCGGGCGGGCCCTGGTGGACGATCTGGTGAGGTCAGGGGATGAGCCTATCATCTTGACACGCCGGCCTGCCAGCGATACGGGACTACCGGCCGCCGCAGAGCCCGTTCAGTGGGATGCCCAAAGCCTCGGCGACTGGGCTGCCATAGTGAGCTCTGTGGATGCCATCGTCAACTTGGCCGGGGAGAATATCGGCTCGTGGCCGTGGACACAAGCCAAGAAACTGCGGATAGCACAGAGCCGCGAGAACACGGGAAGCTTGTTGGTCAAGGCACTCTCACGGGCACACAAACGTCCATCCGTGTTTCTGCAGTCCTCGGCCATCGGTTACTATGGACCCAGTGAAGGCCAAGCCATCGATGAGTCAGCGCCAAACGGACACGATTGGCTGGCAGACGTGGCGTCCCTTTGGGAGGCTTCAACCCAAGAGGTGGAGGAAATGGGAGTACGTAGGGCTATCATGCGCACGGGCCTCGTGCTCGGTCGAGGTGGAGGCTTGCTCCCCAGACTGATGCTTCCGTTTCGCCTGTTCGCGGGAGGACGGATGGGCACAGGGCGCCAGACTATGTCCTGGATTCACATCGAGGACACTGTCCGGGCGATCAGGTATCTCATTGAGCATCCTGAGGCGACTGGGCCAGTCAACCTGACGGCACCCGGTCCCGTGACCAACACTGAGTTCAGCCGGACCCTCGGATCGGTAATGCGGCGTAGAGCCTGGTTCCCCGTGCCGGCCTGGCTACTCCGGATCGTATTAGGTGAGATGTCGGTACTTGTGCTAGATGGGCAACGGGTTCATCCGCGACGACTGGAATCTATGGGATTCACCTTCCGATACTCCCGTCTGGACGATGCACTCAACGACTTACTGAGGCCGAAGCTGACTTCGGCAGCCACGGGCTGATGTAGGCCCAACGGATTCTGCTGGTGAGAGCCGCTGTGAGACAGAGATATCGCAAGGAGGTAGGGAATGGGTTGGGTGAAGGTGTTGGAGAAGGACCAACTGACGGGCGACGAACGGCGTGTAATCGACCTGAAAGGGCACAAGGTACTCGTGCTAAGGCACAAGGGACAGGTGTATGCGATGCTCAGTAGGTGCCCGCACATGGGCGCCCCACTGAAGCGGGGTAGGATCACGGAAAACCATGAGATCGTATGTCCCCTGCATCGCAGCGTATTCAGTATGGAGAGCGGCGAGATCGCTGACTGGTCACCATGGCCACCGGTCATCGGCAAGGCAATGGGCCAGCTTAGGCAGGAGAACGCGCTGCGCGTGTTTCGAACCAAGGAGGAGAACGAAGCGATCTGGATCGACGTTGTAGGGGAATAGCGGACCTAGCCGACGATCGCGGTCAGAGATATGGCGCCGGCCCGGAGCGCAAACTCCGAGCCGGTGCTAAGATGCGCACAGCGCGCTGATCTAGGGACGATTCTGGTTATTGCCGCGACCGGACCACATCGGGCGACCTAGGTCATCGCGAAGTACGATGCTTTCCCCGGTCGTCAGGTTTTCCACGGTGCCGGCCTTGAACTCATCGTCCTCGACGTAGCCACGGACCTCTACCTCGTCGTCGATGCTGACCTCGAAGGACTGCTCTTCGCGATAGAAGGCCTGACCAAGGCCCACCAGCAGTTCACCGTCATCGTTCTTCACAAGAAGCTCGTTCCCGGCCTCGATGACGAGCCCCTGGATGGTTTCCCACGCCGGCGCCTCGGCCTGGGACCAGACAAGCGATCCCTCGCCCTGGTTGCCCAGACCCTGACCACCGCCCTCCAGCTCCCGACCACGCCCCTGCGCAGATTCACCCACCGCATCGTCGCATCGCGGGTTCTGAATCATCACGCCACGGCCCTGTCCCCGACCGGGGCCGGCAAACCCTTGCGCATCTCCGGCGCCACAGTTCTCACCAGCGTCGACATCCAGACCGTCTCGCGTACCACGACTGTTGCCCTGACCACCGACTCGCCCTTGCTCGACGTTGCTGGCGCGGGCTTCAGTTGGGCGGAGTAGGATATAGGCGCCACCACCAATCAGGACCAAAGCCAGAACCGACACCAACCCAATCTTCAGCACCTTGATAGCCATCGTATCCTCCAGTATTCCGTTTCGTTCTGTTCAGTCTCAGTTGCTACGAGGTGATCTCGCATGCGACCTCGGGGGTGCGCCCCGTCAGCTTGACCCGAGGCAATATGCGCCTCGTCACACAGGAAATCCACCTGTAGTGGTACAGCAGATGCAGACCAACGCCGGCAGCCATCACGAAGCTCGTGAACGTGTGCAACGACCGCCACACATCGCGGGAGACACCCAGGAAAGCTGCGCCATACGTCGCATTCCTCCCGCCCGAGTATCCGCCGCTGCCCATGAAGAGAAACGCGATGCCACTGACGAACGCTGCTACCAGCGCTATCCCAATCAGCACATCCAGCCAGTAGTTCAACTTCGTTCTGTTCACCCATGTCCTCCCAAACCTGCTGTGCACTCGTGCTCACAGCGTATGATCAGATACGCTATCAGGATAGCGGCCATCGATGAAGAAACGATGAAGATACGATGGGAATTCGATGCAGCAGAACGCGCCCAGCCGACATAGCCGACCGGGCGCGCGCTCTGAAGTCTCGGATGTGGCTACATCAACGGCAACCTGAAGGACACGGTCAGACCGCCGCCCTCAGTCACTTCCGCCCAGATTCGTCCATCGTGAGCCTGTAGGATCTGGCGAGCGATGGCCAACCCCAGTCCTGATCCGCCCGTATGCCTGCTGCGCGAGGGCTCGCCCCGCCAGAAGCGATCAAAGAGGTGGGGGAGTTGATCCTCGGGCACGCCGGGCCCGTCGTCGATCACCTTGACCGTGACCCCGCCATCGTCAATCGATGATGTCACGCGGACAAGGCAGCCGGCAGGGACGTATCTGATCGCGTTGGTCAGGATGTTGTTGACTACCTGGCTCAGGCGAGCGTAGTCAGCCTGGACCGGCGGCAGGGATGCGGCCAGATCCAGCGTCAACGCGACGTCGCTCGCACGGAACGCTTCTCGGTGGACCTCGGCGACGCGCCTCAGCAATGCATCGACGTCCACCGGCAGCAGGTCGAGAACCAATTGGCCGGCGTCCGCCAGCGCTAGGGTTCGCAGGTCCTCCACAAGGCGATTCAGCAAGCGCACCTGATCCAGTGCGGGCTCGATGTTCTCGGACGTCGGCGCATACACACCATCCGCCAACGCCTCGAGGGAGGACTGAAGCACTGCCAGCGGGTTGCGGAGTTCGTGCGCGATGTCCGCCGTCTGGGCCTGGCGGGCTCGTTCCGAGCGCTCCAAGCTCTCCGCCATCACGTTGAACGTGGTCGAGAGATGGGCAATCTCGTCCTCACCCTTGACCTCGGCTCGGACATCGAAGCGGCCTTCCGATATAGTCTGCGCTGTCCGGGTGAGCGTCTGAACGGGCGCAACGATAGACCGGGTGAAAAGACCGGCAACCACCAGACCGACAACTGACGCAATCCCCGCCCCGATAGCCAATGCCCAACGGAGTTGCGTAAGGAAGGCTTCCCCATACACGTCCAGGGCCGCACCGCCTGACCCGGGCGAGTCCAGTGCCAGATAGCCAACCAACACGCCATCCAGTGTGAGCGGCAGCGCGACCTCGGCCTCCGCAGCAGATAGCCGGCCCTGCGGCTCGCCCTCGGTCGTGGCCACAATCTGCCTATCGGCATCGGCTACGCTGTAGATCAGAGCCCCGCCCTGCCCGGAGGCTCCACCCCCACCGCTCTCCTGGCGACCTCGCCCCCCTGGAGCCCCCACGATCTCCGGCATAGCTTGCTGCAAGCCGCCCCAACCTGCCTCCTGCAGATAGTAGGTCCGTACGCCCTCCACCACGCGCTGTGTCCGCCCACTGTACACCGCAGCGTAGCGGCGGAATTCGGTCTCCGTGCTGTAGCCGGCCAGGACGGCAACTGTGATCACGGCCACCAGAATGACGATGGCGAAGGCCAGTAGCTCCTTCCGGAATAGGTTCATGATGTCAGGCCCCTAGGATCACGGGTCAGTCGATGAGCCGGTAGCCCACGCCACGCACTGTGCCGATGTAGGTCGGATTTGCCGGATCGTCGCCCAACTTGTGGCGCAGGTTCTTGATATGCGCGTCGACCGTACGTTCGTAGGCCTCAAAGGCCAAACCCTGAGCAGCCTCCAGAAGTTCTGCCCGCGAGAAAGCGTGCCCCGGCGCGCCCATCAGCGTTGCCAGCAGGTCAAACTCCGTGGGCGTCAGGTCGATCAACGCGCCGTCCCGGCGCACCTCCCGCCGTCCGTGGTCCAGCGCGATGCCTCGCACCTCCAACAGCTCAGAAGGTGCAGGGGACGACTGGACACGCCGTAGCACGGCACGGACCCGCGCGACCAACTCCCGAGGGCTGAACGGCTTGGTCATATAGTCATCGGCGCCCATCTCCAGACCCAGGATGCGGTCCATCTCCTCGACACGCGCGGTCAGCATAATGATCGCCAGGTCCGGCAGTTCCGACTTGGCGATTCGCGTGAACTGCAGACCGTCCAGCTTTGGCATCTGGAGATCCAGGATCACCAAGTCGGGCTTCTGCTCGCGGGTGATGAAGAGAGCATCCTGTCCATTTGTCGCCGTGAGGACCCAGTACCCGGCTGCCTCCAGATAGCCGCGCACCACGCGCACAATCTGGACCTCATCGTCAACGACCAGAACCTTTTGCACCATCGCACCTCCTGCGTATGGGGCCAGATTCACCCTGATGCACAACCCCGGTAAGCGCTAGCGAGCGCCTACCGGGGTATCCTAGTCTCTGTGAACAGCGAGAGCGGCGTGGGGCATCACCTAGCCCAGCGCAACATCCAGGATCATCATCACCGTGAAGCCCAACATCACGCCCATCGTGGCCAAGTCAACGTTGCCCTCTTGGTGTGACTCGGGCACAAGGTCCTCAACCACGACGAAGATCATCGCCCCAGCGGCAAACGCCATGGCGTAGGGCAGGATCGGACGAAAGAGGATCACGGCGGCAGCGCCCAGAACGCCGGCGATCGGCTCCACAATCGCGGAGAGTTGACCGTACCAGAAGCTCTTCTTTGTGGAGACACCGGTCGTGCGCAACGGCATGGAGACCGCGATACCCTCGGGGAAGTTCTGGATGCCGATGCCAATGGCCAGCGCAATCGCGCCCGCGATCGTCGCGGAGGGATAGCCCGCGGCGACGGCGCCAAAGGCGACGCCGACAGCGAGCCCTTCGGGGAAATTGTGCAGCGTGATCGCCAATACCAGCAGGGTGATACGCTGCCACGTCGTCTTGACTCCCTCAGGCTGATCCTCACCGACGTGAAGGTGCGGCAGGATGCGATCGAGCAGGCGCAAGAAGACACCGCCCAACAAGAAACCAATTGCCGGCGGGAGCCAGACGGGAAGCCCCGACTCCTCTGACATATCAATGGCCGGGGCGAGCAGTGACCAGAAACTTGCCGCGATCATTACACCGCCAGCGAACCCCAGCATCACGTCGAGCACCTTGCGGTTGATCTTCTTGGTCAAGAAAACCGAGGCAGCCCCTGCTGCCGTCATAGCCCAGGTGAAGAGCGTGCCGATCAACGCCTGCACGATCGGAGAAAACTGACTGAAGAAGGCAATCATCTCATCCCCTTGTGGTACAGATCCAGTAGTATACAAGGAGATTGTAGTCGAAACTTGTCGTCGCCGCAATCTTCGGTAGAGGCCTGGGGTTTGTGTCGCGCTTCGTTTGCCCGTATCATACCGCCAACGCTGCCCACCGAAGGGAGATGACAATGCGCTTCTCCAGATCCGCAGGTACGCTGCTCCACCCCACCTCACTGCCCGGCAAGTATGGGATCGGAGAGCTTGGCAAGCCGGCCTATGAGTTCGTCGACCGTCTGGTCGAAAGCGGTCAGTCTCTATGGCAGATCCTGCCCCTGGGGCCCACGGGCTATGGTGATTCGCCCTACGCGTGCTTCTCGGCGATGGCAGGCAACCCGATGCTGATCGACCTCGACTGGCTCGCCTCGGAGGGTGACATCGACCCGGCAGATCTGGCCGATGCGCCCGAGTTCCCCAAGGATCGCGTGGACTTCGGCCCCGTGATCGTCTTCAAACGCGAGATGTTGGAACGTGCGGCTAGCGCATTCCGCACCAAGGCTACCAGGAAGCGCAGGCTCGCGTTCGATGCCTTCTGTGAGCAGAACGCCGACTGGCTCGATGACTTCGCCCTCTTCATGGCGCTCAAGGATGTTCACGGGGGCGCAGCCTGGCACACTTGGGAGCGAGAGCTTGTCACGCGTGACCCGGCGGCGCTCCAGGCAGCGCGCGAGCGCCTGGCTGAGGCCATCTTCGCCCAACACTACTTCCAGTTTCGGTTCTTTCAGCAATGGGACTCGCTCAAGACCTACACCAACAAACAGGGCATCCAAATCGTGGGGGACATCCCGATCTTTGTCGCCTACGACAGCGTCGACGTGTGGGCGCATCCCGAGCTTTTCTACCTCGACAAGGACCTCAAGCCCACGGAGGTCGCCGGCGTGCCCCCGGACTACTTCAGCCCAACCGGTCAGCTCTGGGGCAATCCAATCTACCGGTGGAAAGAGATGGCCGAGGGGGGCTATGCGTGGTGGCTGCGCCGATTCGAACAGACCTTCACTACCGTGGACATCGTGCGATTGGACCACTTCCGTGGGTTCGCCGCCTACTGGGCCGTCCCGGCGGACGAGACAACTGCCATCAACGGGAAGTGGCGACCCGGACCAGGGCCTGGCTTCTTCGAGACGGTGAAGGACGCCCTGGGCGACCTACCCATCATCGCCGAGGACCTCGGTCACATCACCGAGGACGTCTTCGAGCTGCGTGAGCAGTTCGCCCTTCCCGGCATGAACGTGCTGCAGTTTGCCTTCACGACCGACGGCAGCAACCCCTATCTACCGCACAACGTGGAGCGTAACTCGGTGATCTACACGGGCACCCACGACAACGACACGACGGTGGGATGGTATGCGACGCGGGAGGAGGAGGAACTGGCGGACTGCACAGCCTATCTTGGCCCGACGAACGAGCCGATCAACTGGGCCCTGATCCGCCTTGCCTACCGCTCGGTCGCGGACCTGGCCATCGTGCCGATGCAGGATCTCCTGGGCTTGGGCACAGAAGCGCGCATGAACACGCCTGGCAAGCTGGGGAATAACTGGACGTGGCGGATCGATATGGACGCCTTCACCCCCGAAATCCGGGCCAAGCTGAAGGCGCTCGCGCTGACCTATGGCCGCTTCGAGCCTGCGGAGCCGCAGGAGCGGCCCGAGTGGATGTAGGCTTGCCCGACACGACAACACCCCCGCCTCACGGCGGGGGTGTTGTCGTGTGATCGGCTAGGGTGCCGGCGTCGGCGTAGGGACTTCAGGACCCTCGGCCACCGGTGTCGGCGGGATTGTGAGGAAGTCATCCCGCGTCTTCTCGAGCAGGCCCGTGACAGTGTAGCTCGCTACGAGAACATAGAACTCGGAATCCGATGACTTCACCACGTAGTCGCCGCTTTCCCGCGGCGTGGCGCCGATGGTGAGCGTGTGCGTCTGCCCATCGGCGGTCGAGACGTCGATGACCGCACCTGGATCATCGAGCCCATAGGCCGGCGATGCGGACCTGCCCAGCGGCTCCTTGAGTGCCATCGTCGTTGCCGTCCGCACGATGGATCCGGCCTGGGCCGTGTCGGCTGTCTCGTCCTCCTGCAGATCGGCCAGGGCCCAGGTATCGCCGTCCTTGGCGAACATGAAGGTGCCGTTGGCGTTCATCAAAGTCACACCAGTGACCGCCTCCTGGTCGATGGCTACGTAGGACGTGTCGGCCCAGCCGCTGATAGCTACGCCCACATCCCAGACAGAAAGATCGGATGTGAGATAGGTCTCGGCCTGACCCGCCAGGCGGAAGTGCGTCGCCGTGTACCGGGGCGCGGAACCCAGGTAGAGGGTCTGTGTCTTGCCGTCCGTGGTCTCGATATCGATGCGGCGCTGGAACTTGCCGTTGGCGACCTCCAGCTGCACGTGACTGGCCTCCGTACGGGCCACCACGGAGCCAGCAGTCAGCCCTGCTAGCTTCTCCAGCGCGGGCGTCACCCGATCCGCCTGGGTGGGGAAGTCATCGGCCTCAGGCAGGACCCACGCATCTCCGGCCTTGCTCAGCACGATCCTGCCGCCGAGATTGTCCTCGATGGTCACGGAGACGATGTCATCCACCGTGAGCTCCGGGAAGACTGGCTCACCGGAGGCCGACGCCGTCTCTCGCGGCCAGAAGACCACGGCGCTCAAGATGATCTGAAGGGCTAGAACGCCCAGTAGTATCTGCTGGCTGCGCTTCATGCGTCTACCTCCTCGAGCTCATCCAGCGGGATGAGGGCCAGGGGCTCCTCATTCCGACGGCGGGTGCCCGCGACCCCAGCGACTGCGACCAGCGAGATCAGGGCCACGATGTAGTTGGCGGCTTCCCAGAACGACTGCTCGTTCTCTGCCATGTTGGCCAGGACACGCGCCGAGGTGCCACGGGCTCGGATGCTCAGCAGATCAAGATCCTCGATGGTCCACGCCACAGCGTTCTGCACGAGTTTCAGGTTGTTGAGATAGCGATCGCCACTCAGAGACATTGAGAGCTCCAGGACGATATCGTCCACAAACTCCACACTGCCGATCACGACGAGGCGCGAGGTGTCAGGGGAGGCCTCAATCGTGCCAACATTCGCCGCGACCGCCGGGGCGGGCGCCGCGGGATCGTCGGCAGCCGGCTCTATGTTCTCCAGCGGCGACGGTTTGCCCTTGAAGAAGGACTCAAAGCTTCCCCGCACCGAGACGGCCAGGGTGTAAGGCTGCGTGGCGCCGACTTGGGCAAACCCGGTCTGCGGATAGAGCTCATAGTCGGGCTGCAGGTTGAAGTCCGGCTGCGCCCAGCTCTGTGGCGACGAGGTCAGCAACACATCCACCTCGCGCCCGGCGTTCTTGACACCGTCCACGGTGATGGGAGAAGCCCACTGCATCGTAACCGCGGGCAGCCCCGAGACGATGGGATTCTCCTCGGCCATACCGTCGGATCGCACATCCACAAAGGGCGGATAGTCCAGCGCCTGGATCTCCTGCACCTGGAACTCACCGACCTGGCGAACGACAGGCACCGGGAAGGGCTCGTTGAGCGGGTCCATCACCAACGACTGCTCGACGGTGAAGCCGTAGTGCGTCAGCATCTCCTGGAGGCCACCCTCGAGCTGCTTGGCGCCTAGGCCACCGGACATCTGATCGGGCGTGATCATCATGTTGCCGGCCGCCACGATCACGGCCCCGCCACGCATCAGATACTGGTCGACCGCGAAGCGCGCGATATCATCCATCGCCTGTGGGCCCAGAAGCAGCAGAACATCGATGTCGGCCGGCACCGAACCGGCGCTGAGGTCCACGTTGCGGACCTCGTACTCCTGCACGAGCGCGGCCCTGACCTGTTCCCACGATGAGATCGGATCGACCATCTGGCCGAACATATCCTGCGTGGGCACAGCGGGTGGCGTCCAGAGCCCCACAACGCGCAAGAAGCCCGACGAGGAGCGCTTGAGCGCCGACTCGACGGCAGAACGCACATCGGCCTCGCTCAGCTCACCCTGGGGATAGATGATCTGCGCCTGGTCGCCGGAGACCATCAGCATATAGAGATAGTAGCTCTCGGCGCTGAAGGGCGAGACGGCATAGGGCTGCAGCCCATACGTATCATACAACTCCTGTGGGCTGACGGGGCTATCGGGTGCGGTGGGGTCGATTACCGTGTAGCTGAACTTGCCGTTTGAGCGATCGGCGATGTCCTGCATAACCGCCTCGATCGTCACGGGCACGTCGGCGAGCCACTCCGGGAGCGTGGCGGGGGTGAGGAAGACCTGCATCTCCACCGGCTCGACCATTGAGGCAAGGACCGCGTCCGCGCTCTGGAAACCGTAGACGACCTTCTTGATCGTGCTCGTGAGATCGTACTCCAGGTTGCGTAGGCCGATGTCCACACCCGACGACGCATACTGAACCTCGATCAGGTCGTTGAACCCCAACACGGCGCTCTGGTCGCCATACTGGAGCAGGATGTCGAAGTAGGAGTTGATGACCGAGGCCTCGTAGCGGTCGCTGACCTGGAAGGGCGTCGGACGAATGCCATAGACCTGGTTCGCCTCGGCCTCCTTCTCGGGCTCCTCAGCCGGGTCGATGATCTCCAGCTGGATCATGCCACCGGAGACAACCTCGTACTCTCGGAGCATATCGCGCACGCCGGGCACCAGGGGCGCCAGCAGCGGATGGGTCTTCTCGCTGAAGTAGCCGCGGATCAACAGGGGTTCCTGCAGCGAACCGACTAGATCACGGGTCGTAGCAGAGAGCGAATACTCCTTGTACTGGGTGAGATCCAGACGCAACCGGCTGAGTGGGAACATCCAGACGTTGACCATCAGCAGGTTGATGACCAGCAGTCCCGACGTGAGTGCCACACCGCGACGCTTGGAGAGCAACTGCTCACCCTCGCTCCAGCCCTGCGACTTGAGCGACAGGACGTTGAGCAGCAGGAAGACGCCGGCGAGGGTGACGTAGTAGGCCAGGTCCCGCAGATCGATCACGCCACGCTCGATCGACTCGAAGCGGCTGCCGGCACCGATGGCGCGCAGGATGTCGCCGACCTCGTTGCCCACGAAGTCGGTGATCCCGGGCGATCCGATCAGGTAGAACACGCCGCAGAGCAGGGCGGTCGAGATAAGCGCCACGATCTGATTGTCGGTGCGCGACGAGACGAAGAGACCGATAGCTGTGTAGGCGCCTGCCAACAGCAGGGCAGCAAGATAGCCGCCCAACACTGGACCCCAGTCGAGGTTGCCCAGGAGTTGCACCGTCAGCGGCAGAAAGATCGTAAGACCCAGCGCAATGGCGACCAACGCGACCACCGCCAGGAACTTGCCGATCACCAACTGCGCCGTTGAGACGGGCAACGTGAGGAGAATCTCGAGCGTACCCGACCGCTGTTCTTCGCTCCACTGCCGCATCGTGAGCGCGGCGACCAGGAAGATCAGCAGGATCGGCATCCAACGGAACAGGGGCCGGACATCGGCAATGCCGCGCGCGAAGAAGGTCTCCACCCAGAAGAAGGAGAAGAGCACGGCGGCAAGGAAGGTGCCGATGAAGATCAAGGCCAACGGGGAGCCGAACGTGCCGCGCAGCTCCTTACGGGTGACCGTCAGGGTCTGTCTGAACCAGTTACCCATCATGCCACCTCCTGGACCGGCTCGGCACCGTCGGGAGCCAACGCCAGCTCGTTGAAGACCATCTCCAGCGTGCGAACATCACGGCGAAGCTCGCGCAAGGGCCAGCCCTTCTCTCGGGCCAGCGCGTAGATCGAGGGTGTGAGCTCCGCGTCACTCGCCGGGTCACCGAGGACCCGATAGCCGGGATAGCCATCGATGCTCTCCAACGGCGTCACCTCGCGGGCTGATGAGAGGCCTTGGATCTGCCCCTCAGCGCCCTTGACCACCTGCTCGAAGACCACGATGGCGTCCGATGTGGCTGCCAGGTCCGCCAGCTTGGCATCGGCCTTGACCTGACCGTTGATCAGGATCACGGCTCGGTCGCACAACGCCTCGACCTCGGAGAGGATGTGGGTCGAGAAGAGGATCGTACTGTGCTCCGAAAGCCGCCGAATCAGGTGGCGAATCTCCACGATCTGCGTGGGATCGAGGCCCACGGTCGGCTCGTCGAGAATCAGCAGTTTGGGCCGGTGCAGGATCGCCTGGGCCAGGCCTACGCGCTGACGGAAGCCCTTCGACAGCTGCCCAATGGGACGTGTGAGGTGTGCGTCCAGCCCCGTGGCGTAAACCGCCTCCGAGATGCGGGGAAGCGTCTCCTCGTCTGGGATCAGCCGCAGGTCGGCCATCATCAGGAGATATTCCTGGACGGACAGCTCGGGGTAAAGCGGCGCGGTCTCGGGTAGATACCCGATCTGCGCCTGTACCTCGCGCGTGTGCTCCTGCACATCAAGGCCACCGACCATCACGCTGCCGACGTCCGGCTGCAGATAGCCCGTGAGTATCTTGATGAAGGTCGTCTTCCCGGCCCCGTTCGGGCCCAGGAGTCCTACGATCTCGCCGCCCGCGATGTTGAAGGACACATCCTCGAGGGCGCGAATGGGACCGTAGGATTTGGTCAGATTGTGGACATCGATCATAGATCCGCTCTCCTACTGGTGTCTGCCACGCAAAAAGAGCCAAGCCTTCCATAGCTCGCTACGGGAAGCTCCGCTCTATAGATGAGAAAGACCCTGGCAACGAGTGCCAAGGTCCATTCTAGCGCTGAGCGATCAAATGTCAACTACGCTCGAGTCTGCACAAAAAGGTCCACGGCGACATCCATGGCCTGTCTCACGGCTTTCTGGTTGGCCGCCGCATAGGCAGGGTTGAGCTCACCGGCGGCAGCCAGCAGTGCCTCCGGCGACAGCATCCCCAGGTGCGCCAGGCCGGCAGCCACCACGGAGAGGGATCGACTCGCCGACGACACCCCCTTCAGGGCCGCCGCGTTCAGGACGCGGACCTGGGCCTTGGTCTGCAGCCGATCCACCAGGCCCGATGATACGAAGATCCACTGGTCCTCCCGCATCCGCGCCGCTGCATCGGAAACCTTGCACCAGGCCTCCTCCGAGAGCACAAAGAGCGCATCCGGCGCACCGGCGCCCGTGTAGTGGATGGGCTGCGGCGACATCAGAACCTGGCTGACGCTGAAACCCGTGCGCACCGTCACCGGGTAGTCGTCCCGCTGCGTGGTCCAGAGCCCCGACAGTGTCGCCGCGGCCCCGACAAGGTGTCCGGCAGTGCGCACGCGCGCCCCAGCGGCGCCGGCGACCACAATGGCGCAAACACCGTCGTGATCATGGGGGAATCGAGTCTCCATCGGCCGCGTCAGTCGCAGAGGGGCGACCTCATGTCCCTGCCAGACGGCCCGCAGCGCGGCGACACCCTCAGGGCGATCCACGTCCCCGAGGACCCCGTGCGCGAAGCCGAATCGCTCCATCAGTGTCTTGAGGCTCTTTGGGCTCACGCGATTGGTCGCCGCATAGTAGGCCACGCAGAGCTCCCACACGTCAAGCAGGGCGAAACCGTCGTGAGTCAGCGCCCGCTCGATCTGATCGTCGAGGTCATCGTCGAAGGCCGTGCCACGCCAGACATAGGTCGCGCCGTTGACCGCTACCGTCTGCGCGATATCCAACGGTATCTCCGTGTTGCCCCAAGGGGTCGTAGCGGTCTTCTGGTCGGTCGGCGTGGTCACACTGTGCTCGCCGCCGGTCATCCCGAAGTTGAGGTTGTTGAAGACGATGGTGGTCACGCCGATGTTGCGCCGCGCCGCACTCACCAGGTGGGCACAGCCAATCCCGCATCCGCCGTCGCCGATCAAGTTGATCACGTGAAGATCGGGGCGCGAGAGCTTGATGCCGGCTGCGTAGGTCAGACTGCGCCCGTGGAGCCCGTGGAAGCCGCTTGTGGCGAAATACTGATCGGAGAGCCCGACACAGCCGATGTCGGTGACGATCACGGTCTCCGCAGGATCCCACTGCAGGCGCGTGAGGACGCGATCCAGCGCATCCAGCACCAGTCGGTGGCTGCAACCGGGGCAGAAGCCGTAGGGTTTCGTGTTGCGGTAGGTCTGTAGGTCGGTCAAGATACGCCTCTTGATCACCTACACCGGCTGGATGGGCGCAGCATCCGCCACATCGGCCTGGCGGAGAGCCTCACGCCGCTGCCGGCGCCTCAGTAGACGTTGCACACGCTCATAGCGGGTACGGTTGAGTGGGTAGAACCACGTCACGGCCAAGAGTGCAACCAGCATCAGTGAGGAGACCGGGCCGATCAGGACACGGATACCCGTTAGGACGGCATCCGGTTGCTGGAAGGCCGTCGCCGATTCGGGCGGTGTCTGATATCCCATCCAGCCCAGGACCTGCAGGGTGATGAAGATAGCAAACGCCGTGGTGAGCTTGCGGATGAAATTCTTGGTGCCGAAGTAGATACCCTCGTGGCGCTCGCCGGTCTGCAGCTCTTCCCAGTCGATGACGTCGGGGAAGATCGCATCAGGCAGCAGGTGCGCGGCAGAGTAGCTGAATCCCATCAGCGTCGCCAGGGCCATCGCCAGCCCGATCTGCATAGGCGGGAGGAAGAAGGCAGCGATCAGAATCAGGATCCAGAAGGCGATGGCGATGAGATAGGCGATGCGCTTGCCAAGCCTATGCGCCATCCACGACCAGAACGGCAAGATGGGTACCGCGATCAGGGCCATCACACCCAACGCCGCGGACTCGATGGGCATCCCGATGCCGGGCACGGTCAGCAGCAGGTCTCCTTGCGCCACCCAGTAGACCAGGAAGAAGGGAAAGACGGTGCTGATCAGGTCGAAGGTGACCCAGTTGAGCATGTAGAGCGCGGTGGCATAGCGAAAGGGGACGTTGCGCCAGGCCTTCTTGAGTGTGGCGCCCAGCGTGATCGTCTCCGGCGCCGTCTCAACAGGCGTCTTCTCCCGCACCACGAAGAAGATGGCCAGGTACGGGATCGCCGAGGTCGCGCCAAAGAGGATGGCTGACAGCATATAGCCCTGCTGCTGGGTCCCGCCACCGGCGATGGCAGCGTCCACGATCATCGGCGCCACAACGCCGGCCGCCAACGAGGCCAGGAAGTTGAAGAACATCCGGTAACTGGCCAAGGACGTGCGTTCGTCGTAATCCGAAGTCATCTCGGGTGTCAGCGCCTGGAAGGGCACGATGACCAGGGTCTGCAGCGTGTCGCTCAGAGCATACGCCAGCATGATATGGATCATCAGCAGGATCTGGTTCTCCCACGGCGGCGCCCACCAAAGGATCAGGAAAGCCAGGGCATAGGGGATGGAGAAGAAGAGCAGGAAGGGGCGCCGGCGTCCCCAACGAGTCCGCAACTTGTCGCTCCAGACACCAACGAGGGGATCGTTGACCGCGTCCCAGATCACGCCGACGAACGCCCCGAAGGAAGCCAGTCGAGGATCCAGCCCCACCACATCGGTGAGGAAGATGGCGTAGAAGATCATGCGCAGGGTGTTGAAGGAGGCCATCCCCCAATCCCCAGTGCCGTAGACGATCTTGGTCAGCAGCGGTACGCGATCGGCCTTCTCTGTCATTGTGACTCCTTGGCTGGAGGGGCGGACCATCAGACCTTCAGACGGAAGACACGGTGGCGTTTGTACCAGTGCACGCCCAGCGCATTCATGTCGTTCAGGCTCTTGAGGTTTGACTCCATCACCTGGACGAATTCGCAGTACTTGGCGCCGCGACGGCGCACGGTGTCGTGAAGCTCCTGGTAGAGCAGGGCGCTAGCGCCCACGCCCTGATACTGCGGGAGGAGACCGACACCGTTGGCCAGCAAGATCTTCGACGTCCGCAGCCCGATGAGGACCGGGATCCACCCGAACGGAAAGAGCCGACCCTTGACCTTGCGCAACGTGTCGGCGATGTCGGGGAAGATGAAGGCAAACCCGGCGATCTCCTCACCCTTGAGGACGATCTTGAGCAGCGTGGGATCGGCGATTGTCAGCAGCGTCTTGGCCATCATCGCGATCTCGGCCTCATCGACCGGATAGTAGCCCCACACATCCACGAAGGCACCGTTGTTGACCTCCTGGATGCGCGGAATCCAGGGCCTCAGCTCTCGTTTCGTCCTGAAGTTGAGCACCCGCAGCCCACGGCGCTCCTTGATCCGCTCGGCGAGGCGAAAGAGACGCTCGGGAAGCTCGTCCTCAGCCTTCATATAGCCGGTGAAGTAGTCAACCTCCTTCTCACCGCCCACCTGCTCGATGAGAGAAGCATAGTAGGCGTGGTTGTACGGCACCGTCATCGCAGCGGGATGATCGAACCCCTTGGTCAGGATCCCATAGGCATCCGATCGCACGAAGCCCTTCGGGCCCTTGATCTCCGCAAGGCCGCGACCCCTGGCCCAAGCCCTGGCAGCGTCAAAGAGCCCCTCGGCGACCGCCACGTCGTCGACCGTATCGAAGTAGTAGAAGAAGGCCACGCCGCCGGCATCTGCGCCGGCCGGCGCTTGGCTCTTCAAGTACGCGTTGTAACCGGCGTGATGCAGCACCGCGATGCGTCCGACCACGCGGTCGCCTTCCTCCGCGAGGTAGAATGCGGCGTCAGAGTGACAGTAGAAGGGATGGTGCTGCCGGTTCAGGGACTGCTTGACCGAGGACACCAGCGGCGGCGTCCACTGTGGACAGTCGCGATAGAGCTCAAAGGGGAACTGAACAAAGGTCCGGACGTCCTTGCGGACGGTTGTGTCAATCTCGCGGATTCGCATAGCTCACTCCGTAAAGAACCCGACGCCCAGGACACCAGGGCCGGCATGGGTCACAACCGCTGGCGGCACCGCCAGCAGCTCGATCGACTCTAGGCCAAGTTCCTGACAGAAGTACTCCACCAACCCCTGCGCCTCTGTCTTCGCGTCAGCGTGCATCACGGTCAGGTGACCGTTCTCACCAGGCGCGATCTGCTCGACGACAAGCTGTTTCAGACGCTCAACCGCGCGCTTGTGGGTGCGCACCTTCTCCAGGGTGTCGATGGCCCCCTCTCGGAAGGTCAGCACCGGCTTGACCTGAAGCACACTGCCCAGCAGTGCGGCAGCGCCGCCGATGCGCCCGCCCATCGCCAGGTACTTGAGCGTGTCGACCATGAAGTAGACGCGGCAGCGCGTCGCCATCTCGCGGACGCGGGACTCGATGGTGTCCGCATCCTCGCCCTCCTCAGCCCAACCCACCGCGAGGCGGATGAGAGTGGCGACAGGGGCAGCGACGAGCTGGGTGTCGATGATGCGGACGTCGGTGTCCTCGGGCAGGCCGCGGTCGATGGCCTGCTGTAGACCGACGGTGGCCGAGCGGACGGTGCCGCTGACCACAGCAGAGGGAAAGATGCCCAAGATCGGCTCCCTTGAGGGGGCGAGCCGCTCGATAGCGTCCGCAAAGAGCTCGGTCGGCGGAGCCGCCGTCTTTGGGAGCTCGGTTGCGGACCTGAGCTTGGTGAGAAAGTCCTCGTAGGTGATCTCAACGCCCTCGAGGTAAGGCGTGTCGCCAAAGATAATGACCTGGGGGATGATGGGTACGTCGTGAGACTCGATGAATGACTCCGGAAGACCCGATGTGGTATCGCCAATGATCTTGACCATAAGTAATCGCTCCTTACTGGCTCCGCCGGCGTGAATGAAAGACAATGACCGGCGGCGTCTGCGCTGAGTCCGACCTGTTAAGGTGCGATAGAGGGATAGGGCGTCCGCTGTACAGCGGGCGCCCTGGTGCGGAACTGCTAGGATGTCTTGGTGGGCAGGTACTTGGCCAGCTTGCGCGCCAGGTTGGAGATCGGCATGCTCTGGAGCCAGATTCGGCCCGGTCCTGAGACCGTGGCCAGGAAGAGGCCCTCACCACTGAAGAAGACGTTGGCCAGCCCCTTGACCATCGCGATGTCGTAGTTGATGGACGGCTCAAAGAGCGCAATATGCCCGGGATCGATCCGCATCGTCTCGCCAGCCGCCAAAGAGTACTCGCGGACCTCTCCAGGGATCTCCAGGAAGGCGTACCCCGGTCCGGTGATCTTCTGCAGGATGAAGCCCTCGCCGCCGAAGAGCCCGGTGCCCAACCGCTTGCGGAAGTGCATGGCCAGGCTCACCGAGGATTCCGCGCACATAAAAGCATCCCGCTGGCAGATCATGCTCTGGTTCGGCCCTAGTTTCACGGGAATGATCTTGCCGGGGGCCTCCGGAGCGAAGGCCACCAGGGCTTCCTGCGCGCCTCGGTTGACGTAAGTGGTCATGAAGAGCGACTCACCGGCGAGCTTCCGCCCCAGGCCTGCCATCAGACCGCCCTTGGTGTTGGTCGCCATCTCGACATTGCCCCGCATCCAGGCCATGCCTCCGGCCTCGGTGTACATCGACTCGCCCTGCGAGAGGTGTACGTCCAGCGTCTGCATCACGGTTCCGTGGATCTCATAGCGCATAGTGTAGCCTCCAGAGGTTGTAGGTGCGAAGTGCGTTATCCCTTCAGCACAGCCGCGACGGCTGCTATATGCTCAGGCGTGCTGCCGCAGCAGCCGCCAAAGACCTTGACCCCGGCCTCCTCGACGAATCTCTTGGCGTAGTCTGCCATGACATCGGGCGTGACATCGTAGACGAGCTGATTCCCCTCGGCGTGGGGAAGGCCGGCGTTCGGCTTGGCGATCAGCACCGCTTCCGGCACCGCCTCGCGCATCTTTAGCACGGCCTCGAGCGTCTCGGTCAACGTGCGCCCACAGTTGGCGCCCATCACATCGACGCCCAGCTCCTGAAGCACCTTGGCAGCCTTCTCCGGCTTGACACCCATCATTGTGCGGCCCTTGGTGTCAAAGCTCATCGACGCCATAATCGGCAGGTCCGTCGCCTGACGTGCCCCCTCGATAGCAGCCTGGATCTCCGCCAGGTCGCTCATGGTCTCGATGAGGAGCACGTCGGCCCCGCCCTCTGCGAGGGCCCCGGCCTGCTCGGCGAAAGAGGCCACCGCGACCTCGTGGGTCAGCGTGCCCAACGGTGCCATCATCTCGCCGGTGGGTCCAATATCACCCACCACCAGCGCATTCTCACCTGCCACCTCGCGCGCGAGCTGCGCCGCTGCACGGTTGATCTCCGCTGCGCGATCTTCCAGGCCCTCACGCTTCAGCCGCACCGAGGTGCCCCCGAAGGTATTGGTCAGGAACATATCCGCACCGGCGTCGAGGTAGCTCTTGTAGTGAGCGCGGACAGCGTCCTGGTTGTCGAGGTTCCAGGCCTCGGGCGCCGAGCCCGGCGCCAAGCCCGCCTGCTGCAGCTGCGTGCCGGTCGCGCCGTCAGCAACCAGAACGGGTTTCGATGCCAAGAAGCTGTTGAACTTGGACATAGTCATCTCCTCTCAAGTGAACGGGCGCGTGGCTTCGCCGCCCCAACCGTAGTATACGGCAGGTGGCGTTTTCTGACCACAGAACTGCCTGCTGACCCCATCCCGCCCCACGTGTGCCCACAGACAGGGCTTCAGAGGGCGTGTTAGGCCCGATTCGAGCATCCGGTCACCAGCGTCCGCCACCCCGCCCCACTTCTCGCCCCATACAGCAGAACCGGAGATCGAGGCATCAGCCGCCGAAAGGGCCTCGCTGGCTGGAAACCTGCTCGTCCGCTATGCTTGGGAAGCGTAGAGGTACCCTGAGAGTGCCGGCAACATACAGAGGAGGGACGATGGCTGAGATAGCAGCGCAGACCGTGTACTTCGACAAGGGCGGACCGGCCAACACGGACCGCACACTGGAACTGGTGGCAGAGCGCGCACGCGACCTCGGGATCACAACCGTGGTCGTGGCGACGACCAGCGGGGCGACAGGGTTGGCTGCGGCACAGCTGTTGAGTGGGCTCAACGTCGTGGCGGTGACGCACTCCGCCGGCTTCCGCAAGCCTTTTGAGGTAGGGTACGACGTCGGCACCGGCGAGCAGATCCGCGCTGCAGGCGGGCACGTGCTGACCACCACGCACGCCTTCGGAGGCGTGGGACGAGCTGTGCGCAAGAAGCTTGACACGTATCAGGTCGACGAGATCATCGCCTTCACGCTGCGAACGTTTGGACAGGGGATGAAGGTCGTCGCCGAGATCACGCTCATGGCAGCGGACGCCGGGCTGATTCCCGACGCTGGCCCGATCATCGCCGTGGGCGGCTCCGGAAGGGGCGCAGATACCGCGGTCGTCATCCAGCCGACCCATGCCCAGACGTTCTTCGACTTGCGTTTCTTGGAGGTGATCTGCATGCCGGCGCCGGGCCATCCCGGGCTAGCGACCTAGCAAGGGCCTAGGCGCAGGTCGTTTGCGGCTGCGGCGGGTCGTTGACGCCGGCATTGGTTGACCTATACTGATCGCATCCCGGACAACGTCACAAGGAGACACTGATGGAGATCGTCACCTACTTGATCGCAGCCGTGGTAGCGTTCTTCGGTTTCATGTTCGTCGTGGGATCGCAGGGCCAGCTCATCCGCATCGTCGTGGGCGTCATCCTCTTCGGCGCCGCCGGCGTGCTGGTCTATCTCACGCGCGTGAAGCCCACCAAGGAAGAGGTGACCCACATCCAAAAGATAGATCTGACCGGTGATGTGCAGTTGGAGCAGATGAAGTGCCAGTCCTGTGGTGGGGCACTGAGTAAGGATAATCTCGAGGTCAAGGCCGGCGCGATCTTTGTAGACTGCCCCTACTGTGGCGCCTCCTACCAGGTCGAAGAAGCCCCCAAGTGGTAGACCGTGGTCCGGTGCCGTGCGTCAGGTGAGCTCCTGGCGTGCGGCGCCGGTGCCCACTGGCGCCTCCCGGCACCGGCGAGCTGCGACCTGGATTACCGATCTTCGTACTAGGACATGAGATGAAACTCTCGTATCCCTGGATCGATTCCCTCCGGCGCATCCTGCCAGGCGGCGGCTCGGATCCACACGGCACGTCCTCTCTCACCTCCGGCCTGTTGACCTACCCCATCCAGCTCGACGGCGGGCAGCGACGCATCCACCTGCGTGTGGACCAGGACGGCTCCGGCGTCCTCTTCATTGATGTCACCGAGGTTATCCACCTGAACCCAACCGCGGTGCAGATGGTCAAGTTGGCACTGGACGGCGTCCCGATGGCCCGGGCGCAGGCACAGCTCGGACGCCGATTCCGAGGCGTGACAAAGGCGGGGTTGACCGCCGGACTAACGCGAATGTACGCGATGGTGGCACGCCTGCGGGAAAGCAACGGGTGTCCGACGTGCGCCATCGCCGACGATATCGACTTCCAACCGGTCTTCAGCACGCCGGTCTCCGCTCCCTACAAGGCCGACGTGGCGCTGACCTACGCGTGCAACAACGCGTGCCCGCACTGCTACAACGAACCCGAGCGGTTCACGATGCCCACACTGTCCTTGGAGGAGTGGCATCGAGTCTTCGACAAGCTGAGCGCCATCGGCATCCCCCACCTGATCCTGACCGGAGGGGAGCCGACGTTGCTGCCGGAACTGCCGGAGCTGGTGCGCTATGCGGACGGCTTGGGCCACATCGTAGGGATGAACACCAACGGACGCCGCCTGGTGGACGCCGCATTGGTCGGTCGCCTGGCGGGGGCCGGGCTCAACCACGTGCAGGTGACGTTGGAATCGCATCTGGCCGAGGTCCACGATGCGATGGTCGCCTCGCCCGGCGCCTTCGAGGAGACAATAGCCGGCATCCGGAACGCTCTGGCAGGCGGACTGCATACGATCACCAACACCACCATCACCCGCCGGAACCTGGATCACGCGGTCGACATCGTCGGCTTCCTCGATGAGCTGGGTCTGAGGACCTTCGCAATGAACGGGATGATCCACGCCGGCGGCGGCACAGCGACATCCGACGCGGTCCCCGCAGAGGAGATGGCCTCACTCCTGGTGGCCGTGCGAGATGAGGCTGAGATGCGGGACATGCGCTTCCTATGGTACACCGTCACCGACTACTGTCGGCTCTCGCCGCTGGAACTGGGGCTGGCGCCCAAGCGGTGCAACGCCGCCGAGTACTCGATCTGCATCGAGCCCAATGGCGACGTCCTCCCCTGCCAGTCGTACTATGTGGCGGCGGGAAACCTGCTTACCGACCCATGGGACGCCATCTGGAACAGCAAGCTCTTCCTCTCGTTCCGCGACCGCGAGGAGACCCCAGAGGCAGCGAGGCTACCCCAGGCCTGCTGGGACTGCCCGGACCTGGAGATATGCGGCGGCGGATGCCGTCTGGAGCGAGAAGCGATGGCCAAATCCACCCTCCGCGCGTCCGAGCATGGCTGCGCGCGAGCACGACGCCGAGCCTCAGGCCTCAGTGTCGGTGTAGAGGTGTCCAATGGGAACGCATTGGCGCATGCTGCGCCCTCCGGCACAAGCACACCATACCCGCTAGTTGAGAAAGCAGACTAGATGAACGCAAACGAGAACAACGAGCCCCCCTACATCCTGGACGAGATCACCTATCGGCCCAACCTCGCCGCGCTCAAGAAGCGACTGCGCCTACGGGAGGGCAGCCCCCTGGAGACGGACTTCGTCGCCCTCGCCGGCGAGGCCGAAGCCATCGCCAAGCCTAGGGCGATGTACAGGCTCGTCTTCATCGATGAGAAACGGACCGACGAGGTCATCATCGATGGCGTCACGCTCCACAGCCGGGTCCTGCGCGTAAACCTGGATACGGCCCTGCGCGCCTTTGTCTACATCGCCACGTGCGGCCAGGAGCTGCACGCGTGGGGAGAGGGACAGACCGACATGGTGGCGCAGTTCTGGGCCGATGCGATCAAGCAGGATGCGCTGGTATCGGCCATCGGGGCCCTGAACGCGCACCTGAAGATGTGCTACAAACTGGGCAAGACCTCGGCGATGTCGCCCGGCTCACTGGCTAGCTGGCCGATCCGCCAACAGCGGCCCCTCTTCAGTCTGCTCGGTGACCCACAGGCGGCGATTGGCGTCCAGCTGACCGACAGCTTCCTGATGATCCCCAACAAGTCCGTATCGGGTATCCGGTTTCCGACGGAGGAGAGCTTCCAGAGCTGCCAGCTGTGTCCCCGTGAGGGCTGCCCCAACCGGCGCGCAGCCTATGAGCCGGAGCTCTACAAGCAACGATACCAAGTGTAGGAGGCCTACGAGATGAAAGACTGGCTCAAGCGCTTGCGAACCCGTATGCGTTCGTTGACCCTAAGCCCCACTAAGCCCGAGGCACCCATCGCACCGGGCCTCTACCACGCTGTCCACGAGACCGACCGGGCCTTTGCCCGCTTCCACCTGCGCGTGGAGCGGGACGGCAGCGGGATGCTGATCGCCAACGCGATGGCCACGGCGCGGCTCACCCAGACCGGCGTTGTGATCACCAAGGGCCTCTTGGAGGGACAGAAGGAGGCACAGATCGTCCAAGGTCTGAAGAAGCACTTTTCCGGCGCCCGCGACGACGTCGCCCGCGCGGACATCGCCCACATCAACGGGATTATCGAGCAGATCAAGGCCCCCGGCGACACCTATCCGGTCTTCAATATCGAGGACGCAGCAACCTCGCCCCACGCCACCGAGTTGATCGCGCCATTCCAGGCGTCGGTCCCTGTGGCGCCCCCGGATGTGATCGTGCCGCTGCTGGACAAGCTATGGTCCATAGGCATCCCCCACGTGCTACTGCTCCTGCCTGACGACGCAGATCCAGCGCACCTGATCCGCGCCGTGGAGCGGGCGGAGGACCTGGGGATGATCGCGGGCGTGCGCGGTCGCGCCAGCAACCTCCACGACGCCGGATTCCTTGCCGATCTGAAGCTGGCAGGCATCGACTACGTGACGTTCCTCTACGCGTCCTCCGATGCGGCGGTGCACGACGCCTTTTGCGGTGATGGGGATCTGGCTGCAGCCGAATGGCTACTGGATTGGCTGGAAGAACAGCAGATCAGCGCGGTCGCGGAGATCCCGCTGGTCCAGGCCACCTTGGACACGCTCGAAGAGACGACGGAGGCGCTGCTTGCCAAGGGCGCGGACAATCTATCATTCGTTGCCTACGCCACCACCGACGCCGTCCGCGCAGAGCAGGACGGCATCTTCACCGCCAAGGGTATGGCCCAGGTCGCGACGACCGTCGAAGAGAGCGCCAACCTGGCCCAAGCCCGCTTCATGTGGAACCCGCCCGTGGAACGAGATCCTGCCGTGTCGCTGACCGACCAGGTCTTCGCCGGGCCTCGATGCTCAGGCGATGTTGCCATCCTGGTCGAGGCCAACGGCGACGTCATCCCGCCGCGCGGTCGGCACCTAGCAGCAGGGAACCTGAACAGCGATGCTTGGGAGACCATCTGGAACGCACCGCCCTTCCAGGCCTACCGTGAACGCGTGGAGACACCCACACGCTGCGATGTCTGCCCCGGCCTTGCCATCTGTGCAGCCGACTGCCCGCGGGACCCTGACGGCTGGGCGCGCAAAGCCTGACCCATTTAGGGAGCAACACAAAGGGACGATGACTATGACCAAACATCGATTCACCGGAGTTTCGCTGGCTCTGCTGGCCGTGATCTCACTCTTTGCCCTCTTGACCCCAATACAGGCGGCCCTGGCGGGCGCCGCCGATCCGCAGACCTACAGCTTCACGGTGTCGGAGATGCTGATGGATGTCACCGTGCTGCCCGAGGGGGCGACGCGCATTGTCTACGACATCACCTTCGAAAACGCGGCCGATCCCATCGACATCGTCGACATCGGCACGCCCAATGAAGACTATGACCTGTCACAGATGACCGCGTCCATCGACGGGCAGCGTCTCACCGATATCCGCACATCCACCTACATTGACACGGGGGTAGAAATCCACCTTGGCAGCTATGCCATCGACACGTTCGACACCGGCACGCTGCGCTTCGAGTTCGTTTCGCCCGACATGGTCTATGCGGACACAACCAACGAGGAGAATGCCTCACTCCAGATCACGCCGACGTGGTTCGACGACAGCCTTATCACCGGACCCGGCAATATCGAGATTCGAATCCACATGTTACCGGGGATCGATCCCGACGAGGTGCTCTGGCAGGACGAGGAATTCATCGGCAAGTACAAAGATGAGCGCGGCAACGCCATCGTCGTCTGGCGCTATGAGAACGTCAGACCGACCGAGGCCTACCGCGTAGGCGTCTCCTTCCCCCGCCGCGGTCTCACACAAGTCCAAGAGGTCACGTTCTGGGACATCGCCGGGATGTGGATCGCCGGGATCCTGCCCTTCATTTTCGGATGCCTCCCCATCGTTGTCATCGCCGGGGTCGGCTTCCTCATCGTTCGGGCCATCGTCCGGGCATCCAGGCCAAACTACCTACCCCCAATCGCACAGACAGAGGGGGGCGGGATCAAGCGTGGACTCACGGCACCCGAGGCGGCGGTGCTGATCGAAGTCCCGCTGACCAAGGTGCTCACGCTCGTGGTGTTCGGCATGCTGGAGAAGGGGCTGATCCGTCAGACCGACGACGCCCCGCTCACGGTCGAGATTGTGGAGGACTTCCGCGTTGCCGATCAGCCGCACCTCAGGGAGAAGAGCACGCAGCACCAGTATCGGCGCAGGATGGCACAGCAGGCGGGCACCATCATCCATAGGTACGAGCAGCCTTTCCTGGATCTCATCGAGGCTCATCCGGATACCGCCGTGCAGAAGCTGTCCGTGGTCAAGCCGATGAAGGAACTGGTGGACGGCGTGGCGGAGAAGATGAGGGGCTTCGACCTCTCCGATACTCAGGACTACTACCGTAGGGTCATCGAGCGGGCGATGGAGCAGGCCTCCAAACTGGGAGATATCAAGCAACGCGAGGCCTATCTCGATAAGTACGCGCCGTGGGTGATGATGGACAAGGGCTACCGTCCCGTGATGACGATGGGCGGATACCACTACTGGCCGATGTGGGCTCGGCAGATACACGCAGGGAGCACCGGCTCCAACATCGGCGGCGCCAAGGGTAGAGGGGCCAGCGGCGGACGCGCCTCCACTACCACCTTTGGCGACGTCTCAGCGTCCTTTGCCGGATGGGCGGAGACCACAATGGGCGGTATGGCTGCAGCCATCCTGCCAACCGGTCTGTCCAAGCCGGCACCTCCCAGCACATCGTCGGGCAGCAGCTATCGGGGCGGCAGCAGTTGTGCCTGTGCATGTGCCGGCTGCGCGTGCGCCTGCGCGTGTGCGGGAGGCGGTCGCTAGGCCTCTGTCCGCAAGGGCAAAACGGGGAACATGAGACCATGCTGAAACGCCTGATCCTGGCCATTGTCGCCGGCATCTCTCTGCTCGCCCTGGGTACCGTTGCAGGTCCTGCGCACGCACAGAGCTACCGGTTTGCCATACCAGAGCTCAAGATGGATGTCACCGTGCTGCCGGATGGCTGGGTGAACATCGTCTACGATATCACCTTTGAGAACTTCGGCTCTCCCATCGACATTGTGGATATCGGGCTGCCACACAGGGACTATGATGTCGACACGATGTCGGCCTCCGTCGACGGCGTGGACCTGAGCGACATCCGCACCTCCGAGGTCATCGACATCGGCGTCGAGGTCCACCTTGGCGGACAGGCCATCTCAGCAGGTGAGACCGGCACGCTCCACTTCGAAGCCACGATGCCCGACATGGTGTACCAGGACACCACCGACAGGGACCTGGCCTCCTTCCGAATCACACCCACCTGGTTCGACGGTGACCTGGTCCAGGGCACCAGCAACATCGCCGTGGCGATCCATCTGCCCGAGGGTATTGACCCCGACGAAGTTCTCTACCAGCAGGAGCCCTTCACGACCAAGGCCCTCTATCAGGGACACACCGTCGCCGTTTGGCAGTGGCCCGATGCCTATGCCACCAGTGCCCGAATGGTGGGCGTCTCCTTCCCCAGTCGAGTGATGACCAACATCATCAGGATGACGGTGATCGACTTGGCGAAGCAATGGCTGGAAGATCACCCGCAGACAGCTGTTCTCCTGGGCGTCGCCTGCTTTGGCCTGTTGACCGCACTCTTCTTCCGCTTCACCGGCGGGACGGGTTGCGCTGTCTTCGGTGTGGTCGCAGTTGCAGCCGCGCTGCTCTTCATCACTAACCCCGTCACGATGCTGGGCGCGCTTCCTCTGCTCGTCGGGCTGGTGATCGTCAACGAGGTCAGGCGAAAGCGTAGCGCGTCGCGCTACCTGCCGCCGGTCGCGCAGACCGAGGGCGGGGGCATCAAGCGGGGTCTGACCGCGCCTGAGGCCGCCGTGCTACTGGAGCTACCCTTCGGCAAGGTACTGACGCTGGTGATCTTCGGCCTACTGGAGAAGGGCATCCTCGAGCTCGTGACGCAGGACCCGCTCAAGGTCAGCATCCGCAACGACTTTGTAACGTGGGACAACGCGGACGATCGCCGCTCGCCCAAGAAAAGGCGACTGCGTCGGCGCGCCGCCGCGCGCAAAGCCGGCACCATCGTCCACGACTATGAGACCCATTTCCTGGACGATCTGGAGCGCAATCCCGGCAAAGCGGTCGGTCAGATCAACTTCACCAAGTCGATGGAGCGGCTTATCAAGTCCGCGACGGCCAAGATGGCGCGGTTCGACCTCTCAGACACGCAGGACTACTACCGGCGTGTGATCGACCGGGCGATGAAACAGGCAGAAGGCTTGGGCGAGGTCGAGGCGCGTGAGGCGTACCTGGACAAGCACCTGCCCTGGGTGATGATGGACAAGGACTACCCGACGGTGTTGGCCCACCCCGGCGGACCTTACTGGCCCATGTGGATGCGGCCATCGCGGCCCACGAGTAGCGGCAGCAGCACGGGGCGACGTTCCGAGAGCAGCAGGCCCGCTCGCGGGGGCAAGTCCTCGCTCGGCGATGTGGCCGGCTCGTTCGTCGGATGGGCAGAGACCACGATGGGAGGCATGGCGGCCGCGGTCCTACCCAGCTCGATGAGCCTGCCCTCGGCGCGGGGCTTTGTGGACTTGAGTGGCGTGGACCGCGTGACAAGCGACGTCTTCCAGGCCATCAGCAAGGCCTCGCGCAGCAGCAGTGGGGGAGGTGGGGGTGGCAGCGGGGGCAGCAGTTGTGCTTGCGCCTGTGCCGGCTGCGCGTGCGCGTGTGCGTGCGCCGGCGGCGGTAGGTAGCACTAGAGATCTTCAATGCGCCACGCCGATGCGACCTGACGCCGGCGAAGGCATGACCGAGGGCATGCCCTCGCCGGCCTCGCTGCCCTCCTCGGAGCTGCTGGAGCTCCAAGCGCAGTGGCTGGCGCCCGCGCGGACACAACTCCTCAGACGAGTCCACATCGCGCGACGGCGCCGTATCCTGGACCTCGGCACGGGCGCGGGC
>Ga0180435_10000408_pt1 | contig 44917 bp, 25 predicted proteins | sample SS_ome_3_FD_132467 | JGI IMG/M metagenome (GOLD analysis project Ga0180435, IMG submission 132467) | Hypersaline lake sediment archaeal communities from the Salton Sea, California, USA - SS_3_S_1 metaG | ecosystem: Environmental > Aquatic > Non-marine Saline and Alkaline > Hypersaline >... | reverse complement strand
TCCATGGCCTCGTCCCGGCCTGATCCGGGAAGGCGCCTCTTCAGGCACACAACAATGGAGGAGAACCCACTTTTCTCCGAATGTCAAGGCTGCTAGCTTTGCTAGCATTTGCACTATGAGTTCCTTTGTGCGCATAATTCAAGACGTTATCCGGCCTTCAGCCGAATGCCGGTAGGGCAAAGTGGCCCATTGACTCTCCCCAGGTGGATCTGTTCCGCCGTCCTCATAGTCTTCGATGGGACGGCTCGGCGTTGAGGGACCATGCAGGCCGCCACGGTTTGAACCGCGCGCGCAATGGCCGCATGGGGCGCCGTGTGCCCGGCCTTGGGCCCTGGTGCGCGGTTCGCCGGGCGCTCGGATTGAACTCGATGTCGACTACCTTGACGGCAAGAAGCACCTACCGATTGTGAAGCTGCGCCGCGCGGCTTGAATCCGTTCGCCGAGGCATCTTCGCGCCCATCCGCTGTTGCCAGTTCCGTAGTTTATCGCGCAGCTCCTTGGTCTTCTTTGGGTTCGACTCGCTGAGATCGTTTTGTTCACCAGGGTCATCGGCCAGATTGTAGAGTTCCGCCTTATCGTAGTGATAAAACTCGATCAGCTTCCAATCACCGTCGCGAATCGACGCGACAGGCGTCCACGTCGAACCGTGATAGTGGGGATAGTGCCAGTAGAGGGCTCGCTCATCAAGCGCTCCTTCACCGGCCAGCAGTGGCTTGAGCGAGACGCCGTCGGCGTGCTTTTCAGGCGTCGCCGACAGCCCGGCCAGTTCGAGCATCGTGGGGTAGAAGTCCATGCTCACCACCGGGGTATCGCTCTCGCTGCCCGGCTTGGTCACGCCCGGCGCGCGGATGATCGTCGGCTCGCGCACGCCTCCCTCGTAGAGCCAGCCTTTGCCGGACCGTAGCGGCAGGTTCGAGGTGGGGCCGGCGCCTCGCTTCGTACAGAGTCCCCCATTGTCGGAAAAGAAGAACACCACCGTGTTGTCTTCCAGATCTAGTCGCGCGAGCTTGTCGAGAATCGCCCCCACGCTATCGTCGACCGCCGCCACCATGGAGGCGTAGGCCGGGTTGTCTTGCCGTAGCCGAGAAGCACCCTCGTGTTCCTTGGCAACCGGTGTCGGGCCGTTGAACTGTTCGGCGGCCTTAGCCTCATACTGGTCGATCCGTTTCTTGTAAGGCTGGATTGGCGTGTGGACATTGTAGTAGGAGAGATACAGCAAAAACGGCTTGCTCGCAACGCGATTCTCCAGAAAGTCGATCGACTCTTCCGTCAGCCGCTCCGTAAGATACTCGCCATCGTGCCTGGCTTTCAGCGCCGGATTTGTCCAAGGTGCGTAATAGCCCCCAGGCGGCGAACCTTTATGGTGGCCGCCAATGTTGATGTCGAACCCCTGATCCTCGGGCCAATGTCCCCGGTGTCCGAGGTGCCACTTGCCGGCGAAGAACGTTTGATAGCCATGCTGCTTCAACGCTTCGGCGATGGTCGTTTCTTCCAGCGCGAGGTTGTCGCGATCCTTCACATGCTGGAATTTGGCTCCCTGTTTCTGCGATCGACTCGCGCCGGGAATCCAATCAGTGATATCCGCCCGCATCCGGTTGAGCTCTTGTTCCCGCGGATCGCTCGCCGCGTCCTTCCCGCCGCCTCGCTTGCCGAAGACCGCCTCGGCCCCGCCGGTCAGTTGCTTCTTCCAGGTGTAATACTGTGTCGGGCTGATTCCCTCGCGGCGGCACAACTCGGATACCTCCACGCCCGAATCCAGGCCGGACAGTACAATCCGCAGCTTCTCCCTCGCCGAAAACGTGCGACGCTTCGTAGAAACTCTCCCCGTATTCAAAGGGCTCGTAGGCTTGTTCGCAGGACTCATCAATGGGCTCCGTTCGTTCCACTCAAACCTGCCCACTATAATCAAGCAAATGTCCTACTTCCGGTGACACAGTACAGGAATCCTGCAGGAACAAAAAGCCGCCTAACTCAAAATCTCAGAACACAACATTTGACAATACCTCCGCGTAGGTACATTTGTCCGGAACAGGCTGCATTAATAGCCACAGATAGCCCAGCATACTCACTTTATAAATTTTGATATGGCGCCTTAAACGTATATCTCCCTGAGCCTACGCTATAGACAGCTGTGCCGTCTTCTGTTCGCAAAAACTTGACACTTTTCGACTCTGCCGCAGGCCGGTCGGATTCGGTTATATCTTTGGCGTTATCTGTCGGAACATAAACGATTGCCGTCGTGTTGACGGGAACAGTAACATTCAGAGAAAACTTGCCGCCCTCACGCCGCCAGTTGCTCACGACTCTGCCGCGCACCGATTGGTAGGAGCAGTTTACCCAGTCGAGGTCGCCTACGACGGCCGGCTTGATGATGATGCGCTTGAAAGCAGGTGCCGACGGATCGAGTCTAATCCCGCCGAGCCCCTGGTAGAACCATGCGCCGACGCTACCCAGCGCTGGATGGTTACGCGAGTCGTCCCCGTGCCATGATTCCCAAACGGTAGTGGCTCCATTGTTCAGCATGTGTCCCCAACTTGGAAAATCTTCCTGCGTAACCATCGCGTAGGCCAGCTCGTTATGACCGGACTCCATGAGCGTCTGAAACACGTAGTATGTCCCAATGATTCCGCTGCTGATGTGGCTCTTGCGCGTCTTCTGGATGTTTTCCAGCAACTGCTGCAATACAAGACTCCGTTTATCTTCGTGAGTCATCCCGAAGTACAGCGGCATCGCCTGAGCGGTCTGGCTATCCGCCGCATACAAGCCGGTCGACTCGTCGAAATACTCAGCGTGAAATGCCGCGCAAATTTCATCCGCGAGCCGTTTATACTTTTCAACCTCATCGTCCTTGCCTAGCAGTTTGGCGATGTCGGCAACAATCTTAGCGTGATAGTAGTAAGCTGCGGTGCCCGCGAGCTGGGGCGGCGTTCTACTCGACCTTTTGCTCCCCACTTCCAGCCAGTCCCCTTCGTTGGCCCAGCTGATGTGTCCCGGGGCCTGGGTGGCAACGTAGTCGAGATACTTCTTCATCGGCTCGTAAGCCTCTTCAAGAATTCGCATGTCTCCGTAGTAGCGATAGTGTTTCCATGGCAGGCGCACGATCGCGCCGCCCCACCATGGGTCGGAAAGAAAGTGTGGAGAGCCGTCGGGTAGTGATCGGCCCCAGCCTGGAGAGGGAGCGATGCACGAGGCGTGCCCGTTGTCGTCCTGTACATCCAGCATATCGCGCCACCACTTAAGATAAAACGTGGGCATGTGGAAGTTATAGATCGCCTCCTCCATCGTAATGTAGCCGTCGCCGGTCCAACCGATCTTTTCACGTTGCGGGCAGTCAGTAGGGATTCCGTGAATGTTGGTCAACTGGGTCTGCTGAATCATTTTGTGAATCCGATTGACCAGCGGGTTTGAACAGGAGAATTCTCCAGCAGGCTCCGGGTCGGTGTGTACCTGGCAGCCGACGAGAGTGTCCTTTGTCGGTTTTTCAGATAAGCCCGTCACCTGGACATAGCGGAAGCCGTGGTAGGTAAAGCGCGGCTCGTAGACTTCCTCTCCCCCCTGGCCCGGCGTAACCGCAGACGAAGACGGCTCACCATTCAGGATGAATCGACTGGTCTGGTAGCGGCCCCTGGTCAGACCGGCCAGGAAATTCACGCGCACCGTGCCATCGTTCTTGAGCAGTTCATTGAAGTGGAGCGTGATCTTTTGTCCACGCTCCCCCCGCGTTTTCAATCTCGCCCAGCCGGCCCCGTTCACGCCAAGATCGAAAACATAAATACCGGGCTTTGGTTCGGTGATCTTCACCGGTTGAATCGTTTTTACGACACGGATAGGCGGATGATACTGCGCCTGCAGTCGTCCTTTCGGAGCGACAGCAACCTTGGCGTCTGCCCATGCTGAATCATCATAACCCGGCCGGTCCCAGCCCGGCATCTCCTTGCGAGCGTCATAGATCTCTCCTCCACGAACGCTGTTAAATATAATTGGACCGTCAGTTGAGCACTTCCAGCTTTCATCGGACACGATAGCGTCCCGCGTACCATCGCTGTATTCGACATCAATGTTCAGCAGCAGTTTCGGCGGAGCAATCCAGGGAGCCTGGTGGAATGCCCACACATCGGTGGATGGAAAATCGTACCAACCTCCGCCGAGAACCACGCTGATGGCACTGCGGCCTGACTTCAGAAGCCTGGTGACGTCATGCGTAACGTACAATACACGCTTGGTGTAGTCAGTGAAACCAGGGTCAAGAACGTGGTCTCCAACCTTCTTCCCATTGATTGAAAGTTCGTAGTATCCCAAGCCGCTGATATAGGCCGTGGCCCGCACCGGCTGTTTCGGCAGATCAACCTCCTTCCTCAGCATAACCGCCGCGTAAGGATGGTTGCTGCTCTGTTCGGCCTTATGACCATTACGTTCCCTATTCGACCGCTCCGGCCGATACTTTACAGACCCGTCCCTCTCCCGATGCTCGGGAATCCGTTCGCCATCGGTCAATAGTTTAATGCCCCAACCATAATTCTCGACACTGTCCTTTGCGCGCGCGGACGCTTTCAACGCGACATTAACACCCTTCGACAACACCTCAATTTCGCCAAGGGCGAAACAAAATACTCCACCTCGGTCCCACAAGCGTGTACAGGTGATACGCACGTACCGGGCTTTGACGCCGCTGGTTGCAAACGCGCTCTTACGGTTCCCGGGATTCGGATAATCTTTACGAGTGAAGGCCGCGAGCATCTGTGTCTGCTTGAATTCCGGATCATTGGACGTTTCAATTCGAAAACGCAGTGGAAAGCCAAAGCCCTCGAGGCGCTCAAAGCCACGTGGCGTCGGCGGATATAGAATCACTTCATCGATAGAACGTTCGTTACCAAGATCGACCTGCACCCACTTCACGTCGTCAGCTGTCTTCGCCTCACTAGCGTGGTAGCCCTGAAGCCGCGGTATAGTTAACTGCTGCATTTCCACTCGATCCGTGGCGGCAATCCATTTGGCATGCCAATCGCCACGCTCAAGCAACCCCATCGACCACATTGCCGGCTTGCTCCAGTCCGACGCAGTACCTTCTTCAGGCCAGACCCGGACTTTCCAATGACAACTCTTACGGGAAGTCAACGGTTTCCCGGCGTAGGGCACGTGCAGCTGCTGGTCTGACTCGACCTTGCCGCTGTCCCAGAGATCGCCTTTGTCCTGCTTCAGGATCTCTTCACTCGATGCCACCAGCACCTGGTAGGCCTTTTGCATCTGCGCACGCTGCTCTGATTCCAGAACCCAGCTCAACCGCGGCCGGACCACGTCAACACCAAGCGGATTCGTTCGATACTCACATCTGAGTCCCTCCGGCATTATCTGCCCATAGACTGCGGACGAAACCGCCAGAACGATCCCGCATACAAGTCTCATTAAATTCTTCATATTCTTACTCCTAGCGCGGCCGTTGGCCGCAACCAAATAGTGTTTGAGCTTTGGGTCTTGATGCAAAAACGGCGTTCATCCTTCATGATGGTAGTGTCATCCGCCATCCAAAGGAGAACGCCGTGGAACGCTTTGTGGTCCGGTATAGCAGTTTGATTTCCGGTGTCTTGTCCTGTTCTGACCGAATTTTGTTCAACCGGGATTTCCCATTTGGATTGGAACGTGTCGAGGCCCGAACAAATACAGGGCGTCAATTCTTCGTATCTTAAAATCGCGTCCCCCCCCCCCGTTCAAGCATTTGGCTAATTTTTTCATGGAAGATTCTCTGTTTTGGGCGTACGAACCGCTGTGCCGGGCGAAAACAGCCGTAATTTGCCGGGTTAGCGCGTAGTTCCCTCGGGGCGAGAGCGTGTTTCCACGCCTTGGAAAGCTTACGGACGCCCGCTGTTTGTCAGTGGCGGTGGAATTGCCAAGCGGGCGATCCGGTCCAAAATTGCTGCAAACATTTGTCGGGGGATGGCGACCTCCGCCAGTTGGAACCTCACATACTTGGCGTGCCGGGTCACCTTGGCCCCGATCTTGACCAGCTTTTCCCGCGGCGTCGTCGGGGACCAATGCTCGACATCTTGAGGCAGTGCCAACCGCCGCAAGAAGTTCGCCAGGTTGTACGCCAAGGCAAACAGTTGAAGCCGCGTTTGGTTGCCCCACAGACGGAAAATGCCTGTCCTTTCTCTCTCATGCAGTGCATTTTCTCGCCATCATGAGGATTCCTGAGCGGAACCACGCCTATTGCATTTCAACGTTCACCGTCGAGGTTGATTGTACCTGAATCCAAATCACGCGGTCATCACTTTCCAGCGTTCGAACCAGGCCCTGCGAAAAACCGTTACCCTCTTCCATGGCTTTCCCATTCACTTTGATGGATGCCGATGCAGCGCCCCAATTCCTGATCACGATCGCTACGTTGATCACCGGCGATTGTTCCGAAGCGGCCAATTCAAACGCGAGCGATCCCTTTGCGCCATCTTTTCTTTCAAACACGTACGCCCGCTGGTATTGATCGTATCCCTCGTACTCATAGCCGGACGAAACTGACTCAACCTTCGGTGGATTGTTCCAGGAGCGGGCCAATGGCAGGAGCGTATCAATCGGCTCGGTGGTCATACCGTAGAGATGACGCACACGAATAGTGCCGTCAGGGAACCTTGTCCACTTCTCTTTGCCCCCATTCACCCCGGTCAGCGAAGAATGACTGGGCTTATCCGGGGCCACGGCCTGTCGGCCTTCGCTGGGCACCTGGCAGACAGGCCAGTGATTCCAACAGGGGAAGGGCGAATACCCCTCGACCATGCCGAAAGCGAACGGCTTGATCCACCGCTCGGGGTGGTGGATACTGAACGGCCGATACTTCGACTTCGTGTTGACCATCTGAACGGGTTTGTACCGTGGTGAGTCGAATGTCTTCGGCGCACCGTCTTTCCATGAATATGTCTTCTTGCCGCCGTTCATATCCATTAGTGTAATCGCTCCGTATTCGACGGTATCCTGCGGCTTGGCGCCCGGCTGGTTGAAAAAGATTGTCTCCTGAAACTGATAGCCCCACTTGTTCCTAAACTTGGAATTCAACACCTGCTTGCGAACCGCCACACCATCGGGATAAGCCGTCCAGTACTCGTCCATCCAGTCGCCGGCATGCGTTTCGTCTTCGTAACTGATGTTGTGGAGTATCGATGCCAGGGCATACCGCCAGTGAATCACGGCGCGGGCAGGAGTGTTTTCGATAATGCGCACATGCGAATACCGGCAGCGTTTGTCACCCATGGCCTCCTTGCAACCTTCCTTCCCCTCAAAGTTTTCCCCACTCTGATCGCTCATCCATATACCGTTCTCCGTGACCATCGCCGGGATGTATCCGGTTCCGCGCCAGAACACCAGTTTGACCGGGCTGTCATCAAAACGTACGACCACATCGGGCAGATCGCTGCCCTGCCACTGAGCATCCCAGCCGGGCGAGTATTTAAGCTTGGTGTAATAGGCGCCGAACGGGCGCGGCTTATCGTCGCCCGACGGCATCCGTCGAAATTGAAGTGGCTGCATGTTGGCAATCTTGATGTTGGCGTACTCTTTGGCCATTGCGTCATCGGCCAGGGCGATATCCCACACCTTTACTTCATCGATCAGCCCGTCAAACCGCATCCACCAGCGGACCTTCTTGCTGACATCACGCTCTGTTTCTGATGGCGTCATCTTTACCTGGGTTCTGCCAATGCTGATGCCCGCCCCCTTGGCAGAAACAACCGCGCCCTGGCAGAGTGTTTCGCCCGCTTTCTTGCCGTCGATATACAGATGTATGCCCTTGGCTCCGTCGAACACCATGGCGACGTGCGACCACCGCAACAGCGGCAACGCGTCTTTTGAAATACAGGGTTGCCATTTACCGGCCACCGACACCGCGCCCACCAGTTGGCCTACATGGTTGATACCCAGGAAGTACCCCTTCTTGAAGTCCTGCTGCTGGTTGACGATCGCCGACAGGTTCAACGAATACTCCTGCGGTGCTACCCACGCGGAAATCGTCAAGGCATCCTTCAACACCTCCGTGCTCCCACCAGAGAGCTCGACTTCAGTGGTGTACCCGTCAAAGCGCAACGCTTTACCCGAGGCGCCATCAACGTAATCGAGCAGACCCTTGAATGCCTTGGATGCCCTGTCTTGCCCGGGGTCATCAAAGCCCATATGAATCAGGGGACTTTTCACATCCGCTCGACAATAGCCCGCTAAGACACAGAAGCACATCGATGCCATCACGAAGGCACGTTTCATAGCTGGTCTCCTTTCATCAAAAGTGTCGCACCGCTTGCCTCGAGGACGGCCGCCGTGAATCGTCGTCGTTTCCTCGTCATGAATCCGTCTCCCGCCGTCCTTATCGGACCGCCCGCGAATCCACCGTATTCACGCGCCCAGCTCTTCCAAACCACTCTACCATACCGACTGCCCCCCGGTAAGGGGCATCCTTCCATTTCAACCAAAGCACTTCGCCAAAGGAAACGATGTTCGGGCTCTCCACGTCTATTCCTACTCTGTGATTCCCAATCGTGCTTGCATCTCCTCCAGGGGGACGCCTTTGGTTTCGGGTACCATGAACATCACCCAGATCAGTTGCAGGCACATCATCGCGCAGAAGAAGGCGAACAGGCCGCCGGCTCCCAGCGCGGCGATGGCGATGGGGAACACCTGCGTGATCATCGCGGCGAAGACCCAGTGGGTCGAACTGCCCAAGGCCTGCCCCGCCGCCCGGTTGCGGTTGGGGAAGATCTCGCTGATGAACACCCAGATGACCGTCCCCTGCCCGATGGCGTGGGCGGCGATGAAGGCGATCAGCGAGATCAGCACCACATAGCTCTTCACGCCCAGGATGCTGCTGGCCTCGGCCTTGATTTCCGCGGCCCGGGCTTGCACGTCGGCCGGCGGGGCGTCGGCAGGGATCGCGGCCGGTTCGCCCGCGTAGCCTTCGATGGTCGTGGCTTCGACGAGGGCCTCGCGGGCCGCGGCGTAGTCGCGGCGGATCTTCTCCTGGGTCTGCTCGGAAAGCGACGGGCCCATGTCGGTCAGGCCGACCACTTGCTCGGCGCTCTTCTCCAGATCGATCGCCCGCGAGACCACCTTGAACCCCGGGTACGACAGGAACGCGAAGGCGCAAATGCCCAGCGAGAGGATGTAGCCGACCGAGCCGATGTAGAGCAGCATGCGACGGCCGAGCCGGTCGATCAATCCCAGCCCGACGAACGTGAAGACAAGGTTCGTCAGCCCCAGCGAAACGGCCGCCGCCAGCGGGTCGGTCATCCCGGCCAGGCCGAGCAGCCGCGGGCCGAAATAGAAGACCGCGTTGATGCCCGAGAGTTGGTTGAACATCGCGATCAGGAAGGCCAGCGCGATGGGGACGCGGAGTCGCCAGGTGAAGAACCGGGCCGCCGTGGCGCGGTCGCCGATGCTGGCCTCGACGCTGTCGGCCAGTTGGCGGAGGTCGGCATCGGGCATGTCGGGATTGATCCGCCGGAAGACCTCGATGCCCGCCTCGCGCCGGCCGCCGTGGGTGATCAGCCAGCGGGGGCTCTCGGGGATGACGAAGCACAGCAGCGTGTAGATCAGCGCCGGCAAGGCTTCGATGCCGAGCATCCAGCGCCAGGCGCTGTCTTCGTTGAAGTAGCCGGCGAGGTACCCCGCGGAATCCGGGGCGACGCCCTCGGCCAGGCCCTTGATCACCGCGTTGGAGACCAGCGCGACGAGGATGCCGAAGACGATGTTGAACTGGAACAGCCCGGCGAGGATGCCGCGGAGCTTCGGCGGGGCGATCTCGGAGATGTACATTGGCGAGGCGACCGTGGCGATGCCCACGCCCAGCCCGCCGATGAACCGCGCGATGATGAACGTGTACATCTCCGGGGCCAGGCCGGAGCCGATCGCCGAGACGAAATAGAGCACGCCGACCCAGAGCAGCGTCTGGCGGCGGCCGAACCGCTCGGCCGGCCAGCCGCCCAGCAGGGCGCCCAGCACGGTGCCCCAGAGGGCCGCGCTCATGCTCAGCCCGTGCAGGAACCCGCCCAAGCGCCAGAGGGTTTGGATCTGCTGTTCCGCCCCGGAGATGACGATCGTATCGAAGCCGAAGAGGAACCCGGCCAGCGCCGCCACCACGGCATAGAGCACCACGTGGCGGAGCGAGCCGCCTGCTTGCGAATCGTGCACATTAAGACTCCTGGATCATGCCCTCACCCCCGGCCCCTCTACGAAACAAAAGGGAGGCGGGAGCCAGTTCGTCTATTTCTCCCAGATCGACCGCATGGGGTAGACATTCAACTCGTGGATCGTCGCCTCGCGGCCACCGACGGACAACTCGATCGCGTCGATCGGCTCGCCGGCGCCCTTCCGCCCAGACGTCTTATAGACGGCTCCCTCGCCGCCGCAGACCTCGTACATCGGGCGGTCGGTAATGACGCGGAACCGCAGCCGGCCATCGTCCAGCTTCAGCGGCATCTCGTCCAGCTTCCCGCCGGCCACGTCATACCGGACCTGGTTGCCGCCAAACCGCAAGATCACCTCCCGAGCGTCGCCAGGCTCCACATCGACGACGATGTCGTAGAGCTGCCCATCGGTTGCGAAGCGGATCGGCTGCTCCGGCGAAACGGTTTTCGCGTCGGTTGGGAGCGGCTCCTGGCGGAGCACTTCCAACTCCTTAATCGGCCGGGCGAACATCCGTATGCCGTCCGCCGTGTCGTTCAGCGTCAATCGGGTCGGCAGACTGAACGCCTGGTTGAACGGCATGTCGGGCATGTTCAGCCGTGCCCAGCCGACCTGAATCACGCGACCTTTCGGATCTCGGCTGAAGCACTGCGAGGCATAGTACGGCCCCCAGTGGACTTGATGCTTGCCCTCGTGATCGGGGGTGAACGTCTTGCCGTCGAACCGGCCCACCGCGTACTTGGCATCGGCGGCGAAGACGACCCAGCGGCGGTTGTTCTCGTCGCCATCGACGGACAGCTCGAACAACTCGGGGCATTCGAAGTAGCCCGGCAGGTGGCTCCGCAGGGTCCACTGCTTGAGGTCGGTCGACGTGTGGAAGGCGATATTTCGGCCGATGCCCTGGGTCTCACTGTAGACGGCGATCACCCAATGGCCGCCCAGTTGCTTCGCCTCGTCGCTGATCGGCGTGTCCCCTTGCCCGTACTCGTACCAGACCAGCTTCGGGTCGCGGCCGTTGTGCTTGATGACCGGGTTCTCCTCGGCGTAGGTCCAGGTCCGCCCGCGGTCGTTCGAGTAGGCGATCGCCTCGCCGGCGCCGGTGTCGGTGAAGGCGGCGATCAGCACCTTCTCGTCGCCGGTCTGCCAGCCGGCGGTGTCCTTCACGTCGACATGCCCGCTCCCGCTGAAGCACTTGTCCCTCGCCATGGTGAACGGATAGAGGGCGTAGGGCCGTTGCTTCCAGTGGACCAGATCGGTGCTGACCGCGTGGCCCCAAAACATATTGGCCCAGGCCCGGCCGAAGGGGTTGCTCTGCCAGCAGAAGTGATACTCGCCGTCGTAATAGACCATGCCGTTGGGGTCGTTGTTCCAGCCGCGCATCTGGCTGAAGCGCAACTGGGGACGCAGCTTCTCGTCGTAGAGCGGCCGGATGCTGCGGATCTCATCGGACGCTTCCACCCGGGCCAGACCCTGCGACTCGGCCGGCAGCTTGTTCACATGCACCGTGGCGGTGCGTCCGGCCCAACGCGAGACGTCTAGATGGGTCCACCAGTCGACCTCGCCGTGGGCCAGATTGATGTCGAAGGCGAACAGCGGTTCGGTCTCGCCCTCCAGGGTGACCGACATCCGGCAAGGTGGGCCGTGATTGGTGATCGGGAAGAGCAGGTACTGCTTGTCGAGCGCGATCTGGCGCGAACGCTCGGCCGCCGCCGCCCGGGCTTGCTTGTCGCTCTGAACGATGTGGTCGACATTGATATGCCCCCAGCCGCCGGTGGCCTGATCGACGATCTGAATCCGCGCCTGCTTGCCGTTGAGCTCCTTCACGTCCCAACTGGCCCAATCCAGCCGCTCGCTTCCGCCGGGGCGATCGTTCGGTCCGGTGGCCGTACGGGCCACCTTGCCGCCGACCAGCAGGTTGATGCACGCCTGGCCCGGACGCATGCCGCCGCCAACGAGGAAGTTGATGAAGGGCTTCTCGATGGTAAAAGGCGGCGAGGTGAGTGTGCCGGTCGAGTCGTCGCCGCCGGCGAAGCTGTTCACTAGCCCCTGGCCGCGGAAGCCGTCGACCTTCATCTGATTGGGCAGCGTTCCCCGCGCGGGTCCGCTGCCGAAGGCCTCGCCCTCCACTTGCCAGCCGCCGTAGTTGGGCCCCTCGAAGTCGGCGATCAGCACGTCTGCCGCGTGCAGCGTCGCGCCGAGACCGGCCAAGCTGACAAACAGAGCGAAACAGAACAATCGGGTCGCGGGGCAACGCATGGTGTCTTCTCCTGGTGAAGTAGTCTGGTAACTGAAGGTAAACCACGGTCCGTCTTCTCGCATCGTTAGGCCGCGGAGCGGTTGGGCGGCGCCGCCAAGTTTGATCGGCCGCCACGCTGGTCGGTCGGCGCTTCATGCTAAGTCGATCGCACGAGCCGGTCAATCAGGTTTTGAGTTTCGCTTTTCAGGATTTGGGTTTCTCGCCGGGCTGGATGCTGAGGCAGGGCGGTGGGGGTGACCGGATGCGACCGGCCGAGCGCCGCGTCGAGCGGTGCGCGGTAGACCCATGCGGTGGCATCGGAGGGTTTGAAGTTGGCGTCGTGCCCGCCGACAAACAGCCGTTGTTGGCCGAACGGCGAATAGGCGAACGTTCGCGGTGCGACCAGCGCGGGCTTACCGGGTCGGTAGGGACCGTTGACCTGGTGAACGGTGTAGCGTGCGTCGGGATGCCGGACGGCGTACATCGCTCCGGCGTAGTAGCGGCTGGGTTTCCAGAGCCACTGGTCGCGCTCGGCCAGCCGGCCTTGAAAGCCGATCAGGTGGAGCGTCTGGCCGGTGGCCGGGTCCTCGACCGGGCAAAAGGCGTTGTAGCCGCCCAGAACGCCCAACACCTCCACGCCGAGCGCCTCTTGCATCAGTTCGCGGAGGTTGGCCTCGACGTGACGCGCGTAGCGGTCGACGATCCCGTCGCCGACACCTTCGGGATCGAGGCGGATAATCTGGCCGGCTGCCCGGCCCCGTGGGATCCAGGTGAAGAGGATCGACTCGCTAGGCCCGTCGGGGTTTGGGATGGTGGTCATGCCACGGATGCCGCCGAGGTCGGCGTTCACGTTGGAACCACCGTTGTCGGCGTCGGCCATGTCGAACACTTCGACGTAGCGTGGCCGAGGGCCGTCGACCCGACGATAGATGACACTGCCGGCGGAGAGCAGCAGTGAGCCGTTGGCCTCGACCATACCCAGCGGCCGGATGGGCAACGAGCCGGTTGCGGGGAACTCGACGTCGTCGTCCCAACGGATGCCCGTGGGTACGGTGTGGTCATACACTCCCGAGATGATGCCCGGGTTGCCGAGCAATAGGAACAGTCGCTCGCCGCCGGTGACTCGATCTCGATAGACCTGCATGTCGCGTGGAACCCAACGCGAGCCGCCGCTGCGCGATCCGCGCAGGACGACCTGGTGGGCCCAGCGGCCGGTGCGATCGTCGCGGGCCCAGCAGGAGACGAGCCCCCGGTCGCCCCCGGGATGGCTGCCCGCGGCCAGGATCAGCAGTTTCTTCGGCTCCGGCAGTAATCGGCCGGAGCCGTCGCGGGTGAAGGTGACCGATTTGAGGATGTTACCCTTCATGTAGCGCGGCCCCTCCGTGCCGGGTGGGGTCGTATCGAGATCGACGCGCCATTCGGCTTGTGGGGCGTCGAGCCGCAGCACCTGCGTCGAGCGGCGTCGCGGGTACGGGCGGTTGCTCCAGCGGGGGTCCATCCAGTATCCGTTGGCCGCAAAAAGCTTGCCCCCGTGCGGCACCAGGTGCATGATCTCCGACCCACCGGCATAGCGGCCGCCGGGGTCGACGTAGCCAGCGTCGTAGCTTTGCTTCCAACCGGATCGCGACTCGCACGAGTCAGTCGCGGGTTCGTCTGGCACGCGCGCGGAATGCGAGGGCGGCGCGTCGCGGGCTCCGGCAGCCTGGGCGACGAGCAGCAGCGCAGCCATCCCGATCGAGTCGATGGCGGTTGTCTTTCCCGTCATGGCAATTCCCCAATCGGCAGGACCACGGCGTTGTCGAACCAGGCGGGAATGCCGCGGGCTTGCAGGCCGACTGAACCGGTGAGGATCGGAGCGCTCTTGTCGTTGTAGTCGATCCGCAGCCCTCGAGCCGGGTCGGACGACGGGTGCATGCGGTTCAGCCACACGCGGATCCGAGGCCCCTCGACGGCCACGCGGATCATGTTCCACTCGTACAAGCGGCTAGCGGTGGCGAGGGTGGTCAGGTCGAACGTGGCGAGTTGGGTCTGCTGATCGCCGGTGATCTTGGTAAGGGTCAGTTGCTTGTCGGTGTTGAACACGACGGCGTAGGCCTTGAGCTTCGTCAGGTCGCCGCCCGGGGTGCTCGCACGGACGAGTAGGGCCGCGCTGCCGGCGTCGGACCGTTTCTTCGGCCGCAACGCGACGGTGCACTCGACCACATAGTCCTTCCAGTCCACTTCGCCGGCCAGAGCGGTGACGTCGGGTCCCAGGTTCAGGGCGTTGATCGCTTCGAGCTTACCAGCACCCTGAGCCGTCCAGCCGGCCGTGCTGTGCTCGAATCGCGAAAGGAGCAGCGCGCGGGACTCGCCCGTGGTGTAGCGGCGGATGGTCTCGGCTTCGGCCAGCGAGACGGGCGTGGCGTCGGGCCAGAGCAGTCCACACCAAGGGATCTCGGGTTCGGGGTCGGGCGTACCGCGCGCGTAACCGGTGTCGCGCCAGTGCCAGCGGCAGTTCGAGTTGCCCGCCATCAATTCCCAGCAAAGGTACACACCGGGTGTTGTCTCGCCGCGCCGGCGCCGCCCTTCGAGCCAGTGGATCATTTCGCAGGGATCGCCGAAGTTGCGAATGGTTGCCTTCCATCGGGCGCCGGCTTCGGTGATGACCGTGCCCTTGGCGGGATTGCAGTCGGCAAGGTAATCCAATCCGCCGTAATTGTGGGCGTAAACGTGGGCGTTGACGATGTCGCTCGCGTCGCAATCGGCCCAGCCGTGCCGGCCCTTCTCACAGTTGATCACCGGCTGGGTGGGCCTCACTTCCTTCGCCCAACGGTAGCCGGCCCGTTTGAGCCGGTCGCGGTGCTCGTCGCCCGGCGGCGGCTCGTTGTGGATCTCCCAGAACATGACGCGCTCGTCCGTGCGATAGGGGCGGATGATCTCTTGGACGTACGGCTTGAACTTCTCAAGGTTGTCCTTTTCGAAATGCCGAGCCTGGGGCGACTGGGCCCAGCGGCTGTTGTGGAAGCCGCGGACCGGCTCGGTCGGCCGGTCGAGATAGATCCCCTCGTGGCGATGGCAGCCATCGAAGAAGACGAAGCCCGGTTTGATGTTGTGCTTCTCGCAAATGGCCAGGAATCGCTCCATGTTGGCCAGCAGCGCCTCCCGGTCCTGGAAGAAGTTGATGTCGTGCAGGAACACCCGGAGCGTCGAGATGCCGAAGTACTTCCGCGCGGCGGCGAGTTCCCGCTCGACCACATCGGGGCGGAAGTCGTGCCAGAACTGCACCTGATTGACCGCGTAGGCCGGTGTGTAGTTCGAGCCGACCCGGCCGTCGGTCGGCGGGTTGGGGTTGGGCTGGTAGACCGCTTTTCCGTCGCCGTGCGCGGTTTGCTCAAGGCCGGCCATCGCGATGGCAAAAACCAGGACAAGTGCGGCCGGGCGGGCGCAAGTGGATTGTGCGAGACTTCGGTCGGGTTGCAGGGAAAGCATTTCTTGTTGAACTCGCTCTTTTCTGGGTGTTGGGTTTCTGGAAGATGGGACGTTGGGACGTTCGTCCGACAGCAAGCTGTCGGCTTGGGTTCACCCCACTGCCTCACCTTGGGGCGACGAAACGATAACTCCCGGACGCGACCTGAAACGTCGCGTTTCCATTGGGGTGTTTTCCCGGTGTGACAAAGGGTGACTGCACGACGGGGTCTCCATCCACCGTGACGCTTTCAGCCGCGTCGACGGGCAGGATCACGGTGGCCGTGGTGTTGGCGGGGATCGTCACGTCGAGTTGGAAACGGCCGTCCTTGATGCGCCAGTGGCTGACGATCGTGCCGCGGATCGATCGGTACTCGCCCCGGGCCCAGGTGAGGTCGCCGCCCGGCTTCGGCGCGATCGTGAAGTGCTTGTACGCCGGTTGCGACTCATCCGAGTTGATGCCGGCCACATGGCGCCACACCCACTCACCCACCGCGCCTAGCGCCCAGTGGTTGAAGGAGTTCATCATCGGCTTCTGGAATCCGCGCCCCGGCACGTACCCGTCCCAGCGTTCCCAGATCGTCGTGCCGCCGTGCTCGGCCATGAAGCCCCAGGAAGGGCACGTCCGCAGGCCGAGTAATCGGTACGCTTCGTCGTTGTAGCCATTGCGGGTCAGTTCGAGCATCAGGCGGTGCGACGACTGGATGCCGGTCGATATGTGACCATTGTACCGTTGGAACTGGTCGACCATGTAGCGGGCCGCCTTTGGTCGCAGCCGTTCGGGTAGCAAGTTGAACCGCAATGCCAGGGCATAGCCAGCCTGGGTGTCGCCGGTGATCCGGCCGTCGGGCCGGACAAATCGCTTGTTCATCGCCGCCCGGATGCCCTCATGCAGCCGGCGGTACTTCGCTGCTTCCTCGGGCCGATCGACCACGGCGGCCATCTTGGCGACAAGTTCCGCGGAGTGGGCGAAGAACGCGGTCGCCAGCACCGGTGGAGGCACCCGTCCGCCGGTGCGCGGCCAGCCGTCCTTGATCAGCGTATCGGCGTTGAGCCAGTCGTTGAAGTTGTTGCCCAGCTCTCGTGTCCAAAGCAGGTCGGGGTTGCGGCCATGCACATAGTCGACCCACCGCCGGGCCGACTCGTAGTGCTGTTCAAGCATCCGCGTGTCGCCGTAATTCTGGTACATCCGCCAGGGCACAACTGTGCCGGCGTCGGCCCAGGCCGGCGTTCCGCCGGCCCAACGTTTGAGGTCCATGGGGGCAAAGTTGGGATAACGCCCGTCCGGTTGCTGGCTGTCGCGGAGGTCGGCGAGCCACTTCGTCAGGAACGCGGCCATGTCCATGTGGTACATCGCCGTCTGCGAAAACGACTGAATGTCGCCCGTCCACCCGGCCCGCTCGTCGCGCTGTGGGCAGTCGGTCGGCACACTGTGCATGTTGCCGCGCTGCGTCCAGACGATCATCCGCATGATCCGGTTGATCAACTCGTCGGAGCACTCGAACCGGCCCACCTCGGGCGATGCCGATCGCATCACCAGGCCCACGAGGTCGTCCTTCCTCGGCTTGTACGGCGGCATGTACACCCACGGCTTGTGCTCGCGGCCGGTGACTTCGACGTAGCGGAACCCGTGGTAGGTGAACCGCGGCTGGTGGACCTCCTCGCCGCCCGTCCGTTTCGTGTAGCAGTCCCGCTGCTCCGCGCCACGCAGGTTCGCCGTGTAGACGGTGCCGTCATCGTCCAGCACCTCACCGTGTTGCAGTCGGACGGTAGTACCCGGCAGGCCGCGGACCTTGAACCGGCACCGACCGACCATGTTCTGCCCAAAGTCGAACACGAAGACGTTGGGTTTCGGTTCGGCCATCGTGACCGGCGGGATCTCCTTGACGACGCGGATCGGCTCGTTCGGCTGCCAGACGAGACGAGCACCGCCGAGCCAATCGGCGACGACCGCGTCGTTCCAGAGCGTGTCTTCGAAGCCCGGTTTGTCCCAGCCGGGTATCTCGAGGCGGGCGTCGTACGTTTCGCCGTCGTAGAGGCTGGCCGCGCGGATAGGCCCGTCGCGGGTCGATCGCCACGAACCGTCGGTGGCGACCGTCCGCGTGGTACCGTCGGCCAGTTCAACGTCCAGTCGGACGATCAGCCCGCGCCGCCCGCCGAACGGCCGCTGGGCCTGACGCATCGGCATCCCGAAGAAGTACTCGCCGTGCCAGCCGTCGGCGAGGATCGCGCCCACCGCGTTCTCGCCGGTGGTGACCAACTCGGTGACGTCAACCGTCTGGTACTGGACGCGCTTGTTGTACGACGTGAACTCGGGCGCCAGCAGATGATCGCCCACGCGGCGGCCATTGATCCGCAGCTCGTACAGGCCGAGGCCGGACACGTGGACCGTGGCTCGCTCGATCGGTCCGTCGATGGTGAACGCCTTCCGGAGCATCGAGCAGGGCAACGGACCGGCCTCGTTGACCACCGCGTCCCTCGGGTCGGCAATCCACCGGGCCGCCCAATCGCCCGGGTCGAGCAGACCCATCGACCAAATGGCCGGCTCGCTCCAGGCGGACGGCTGCCCGTCGGCATCCCACACGCGAACTTTCCACCAGCATTGCATGCGGGACGTCAGCGGCTTGCCGTCGTAGACGACGTGCAGCGTCTGATCGGACTCGACGCGGCCGGTGTCCCATAGATCGCCGGTATCAGCAGCAAGCTTCTCGGGACTGCTGGCCACAAGCAAGCGATACGCCGTCTGCCGCTGGCCACGCTGGTTGGATCGTAGCACCCAACTCAGCCGTGGCTGGGTTACGTCCACTCCCAGGGGATCGACGCGATATTCGCAGCGCAGCCCGGTTGCAGTCAGGCCTGCCATGGTCGGCACGGTGCCCGGGGCCCAGACCAGCGTCGAGAGGATTATCGTCAATGCAATGCGGATCATTATGACCTCATCGAAGTCACTTCACCCAGAACCCAGCGCTGACAAACCATCCGATCGTGCCGGCGAGGATGGCGTACTGGCCCGCATCGGCGGATATCGGGCCGAGGGCGTGCAGCAAGGGGCCGGCGATCAGGATCACCAGCGCGAGCACGGAGATTGTCGCACCGAGTACCTTCATGACGCACCTCCCAGTTTCGTTCGCGACTGGCCCAGCTTGCTGGCGATCAGGTAGATCACGCCCGCCAACGGCCAGGCCGGTAGGGCGAGGAAGAACTCCTGCACGCCCAGGTAGTACCAGAGTCCCAGGCAGATCAGCAGCGAGAGGGCCCAGGCAATCACCGGCGGCCAGTAGAGGGCAAGCCCGGCCCGCTCGGCGTAGAACTCGCTCATCCCCAGCCGCCGAAGGAGATAGTGATCGACGAAGATCACCGCGCCCATCGGCATCAGGACGAGGCCGTAAACCATCGCCACGCTGAGGAAGCGGTTGCTCAACCCGGGGAAGATCGCGATGCAGCAGGCGACCGCCCCGGCGATCAGCGTAACGCGCACCCGCGACCATTTCGGGCGGATCGACTGGAAGGCCAACCCCGCCCGATACACGGCCGGATTAGCCGTGGTCCAGCCGGCCACCAGCACGAGCAGGATTCCCGATGCCCCGGCCACGCGGTAGGCCAACGGCCCGGGCACGACGCTGGTGTCGGTCGGGTCGTGCTGCAACTGCACGGCATACAGTAGTCCGGCGGTGATCCACGCCACGTAATGGCCCAGGTACATGCCGGCCGCCGAAGCCAGGCCATACCGGGCCTTGCGGGCGTAGCGAAAGATGGTCAGATCGCCCATCCCCAGATGCCACGCCATGTTGCCGAACCATGCGAAGCAGACGACGTGCCAAAAGGTGAACTGGATGTGATCCGCGGCCGCCTGGCCGTCCCATACCCGATTGGCCACGCGCCAGAAATCGCCCAGCGAACGCACCCCCAACTCCGGCAGCGCCGCGATCCCAAAGACCAGGAACATGGCGACCATCCAAGGCGCCGCAAGATTGGCGAACCGCACCACCGCGTCGTATCCCTTCGCGGCCACAACGGCGATCACCGCGCCCACGGCCAGAATCACCGCAACCATGCCGAAGCTGTTCGGCCCCCAGTCGCTCAGTTGCGGCACCGGCAGACGAAGCGGTACGAACAAGGCCGTGGCCGACACGTAGATGAATGCCCCGGCCAAACAGCACCAGAGCACGCCGTTAGCGACGTTGTACAGATCGATGATCCTCGGTCCGCCGATCTTCTCCAGTTGGTAATACAGCGTCAAACGGTGCCGAACGGCGATCGGCGCCGTGACGAAGGTCCACGTGAGCACGGCCAGCAGATTGCCCACCAAGAGCCCCACCAGGACATCGAACGCGCTCACGCCGGCGGCGACGAACAGCGGCCCGATCAGCAGTTCGGTCGCCGCCACGTGTTCGCTGGCGAACAGGCCCAGGAAACCGCCGATCCCCCGGGTCTGGTCCTCGGGCACGGGTTGTCGTTCGTATTCGTTCACGCTCCGGTCTCCTTGCCACCACCAACGCGCGATTGGGCCATCCGCGGGTGATGCGGGCCGCGCAGCGGCGAACGGCCACGAGATCGCCAACGCTTCACCCGCGCGAGCACCTCCGGCTGATCCCTCGGTTCCGCGGGGATCCAAAGCATCACGCCCGTCGGGTCGAGCGCGGCCGTCAGACCATCGAGTTCTTTCAAGGAGAGGTCGACAATCACGCTCTTGCCCGCCTCTTGGATTTGTTTGATTAGCGGAATCCACTGCATGATCGGCCGATACTCACCATAGCCTTGGACCCACTGGATCGCCACGGTGTTGGGCAACGTGAGGATCGAGTCGAGATGCCGGGCCACGCCCGGACCATCCATGTGGAACACGTTGTGGCGGAACAGCTCGGCCTCGCGACGGAGGATCGGCATGCAGAACTCGTCAAAATGCTCCCGCGAAATGTTCGTGGCGAAATCGCAGGCCAGCACGTTGAATGCCTCTGTGCTAGGCAGGTTCATCCAGGTGACCGACGGCTGGCCGTGAGCCTTCAGCATTTCGTCGAAGTGCCGGTACACGCGGGGATACTCGGCAAAGGCACGCTCGATGAGCCGCTTGACCGACTCCGGTCTTTCCACCAGGTCGACACAAAGCTGTTCCATGCCGCGCAGACCCATCGCGCAGTCGACGCCCGCGTACATATCCGTAAAGCCGACGAGGAACCGCCCCTCGGCCAACTCCAGGGCCCGCCGGGTCATCGCCTCGATCGCACGGAAGTAGACGCCGTCCCGCTGCACGTTCAACTCGGGCGGGTCGTCGAGGTCGTCGACCCAGGGATGCGTCCACGCCGTCATGTCGTCGAATGTAGCCCGCTGCCCCAGGAACAAGTTGTACACCACGGCGCTGAGATTCGGCCAGTAGACGGGAAACGTCTCGCCGAGAAACGGCGTGTGGCCAAGTGAGTCGACGAAGGCGTTCACCTGGAACTCGACGTCCAGCCACCGCTCCTCGGCCGACCGCCACGGCCCTTCGACCGTGCGGTGACGCTCGTATTCGACGTTATGGTGATGGAAACGTACCGGTGGCCGGTCAAGGATCTGCTGGCGATACCACGCATCGATCCGCGCCATGGCCTCGTCGAAATCGGGCTTCGCGCGCACGGTCCGCGGCACGGATCCGGAGCAACGCGTCAGTTCCGGCGATTGCGTCAGTTCATCCATGTTGTTCTGGGAGGTGGCACGGGGAGGGAAAAACTGCCGGGCACCTCGTTCCCGAAAAACGGTTGCTCCAGATGGTCAAATCGTTGCGCGGAACCTGTCCCGACCCTTTGATGGTAAGCCCCCACCCGATGCATCGTCAATCAGGAATCAGGTTTCGGAATGCAGGTTTTCGGTTGCCGGGCGAGTACCCTCGGAAAACGAGCGCGCCTTCCCGTTCACGTTTCGCCTGTCGATTCCACCCCACACGCGGCTTCCCTAACAGGGTGCAGGGACGGGCTTGTTTTCAGGCTGCCGGTGGTGAACCACGGTCGTTCTGTCGAGCGACCGAGGACGAGGCATGGACGTTGTGGGAGGGTGGCTGGGGCAAAGGAAGCGAGGGACGAGCGACGTGCCCCGGCCCAGTGCCATTGAGGAACATGCCCGAGCCGGCCGGGGCACGAGGCTCGCACAACTCACCTCTTTGCCCCAGCCACCCGGGGTGCATACAGATGGCGTGGCCGATTTACGAGCCCCGTTCCTGCACCGTCCCTGGCAAACCCCCACTCGATGTGCTTGCCCCGCGCGAGGGCGGCGCGTTATCATGCGGGCGTGGGCTGTTTGCGATTGGCCGTCCTTTCTTGGTGATGGGCTCGCACTGTCCCTGGTCGTTGGTCCCCGTCCACTGTGCCCGTGTTGCCCATGTCCGAACCCACGCAAATCAGCAACAGGCCGCCACCGGAAGTCGCCCTGCTGATCGAGACCTCGACCACCTACGGCCGGAATCTGTTGCGGGGCGTGTCGATCTATGTCCGCGAAAACGGTCCGTGGTCCGTCCGCTTCGAGCAACGGTCGATCCACGAATCGCCGCCTTCCTGGCTGAAACGGTGGCGAGGCGACGGTATCCTCTCGCGACTCGCGGACCCGGCCATCGCGGAATTCGCAAGCTCGACCGGAATCCCCGTGGTCGACCTCAATGAACAGATCGCCGATCTCGGCCTGCCGCTGGTCTTCAATGACGAACGCAGCATCGGCCGGATGGCGGCCCAGCACCTGCTCGACCGCGGGTTCACTCAGTTCGGATACATCGGGCAAAAAGGGGGATACTGGTCCGACGAACGACTGGCCGGGTTCCAGGAGGCGGTCCACGATGCGGGGTTCCCCTGCGATGAGTTCCGAGGCAAGGCCAAGACGGCCCGCGACTACCGAAGGCGAGTCTGGGAAACCGAGGAGCCCCTCGTTGCACGCTGGGCCGAGGAGTTGCCGAAACCGGTCGGCGTGATGGCCTGTAACGCATTTCGAGGCCTTCAACTGCTCGAAGCCTGCCGCGAGACGGGCGTCGCCGTGCCCGAGCAACTGGCGCTGATCGCCGGCGACAACGAGGATGTTGCCTGCGACATGGCCATCCCGCCGCTGTCGGCCGTCGTCAACGCCGACCGGCAGATTGGCTACGAGGCCGCCTCACTGCTGGATACGCTCATGCGTGGCGATCCCCCCTCTCAGCAAGAGCTCTACGTCCGGCCTCAAGGCATTATCACACGCACCTCGACCGACGTGATGGCGATCTCCGACCCGCTGGTGGCCGCGGCCGTGCGCTTCATCCGCGAACACGCTTGCGAAGGCATCAAAATAGACGACGTGCTCCGCCAGGTGCGCGTCTCACGCAGCGTGCTCCAGAACCGCTTACGCGATGCCCTGGACCGAACTATCCACGAGATGATCGTCTCCGTGCGAATTCAACGGGTCGAGGAGCTCCTGGTCGAGACGAACCTTTCACAGGAGGACATCGCCGAACGGGCGGGCTTCAAGCACGTGCAATACATGGGCGAAGTGTTCAAGGCGAAGACCGGCTGGTCCCCCGGCGCTTATCGCCGCAAGCATTCCCGGGCGATCTGAAGGACGAGTCGAGATTCGGCGTGTAAGTCGGAGTCTTCCGAGGGCTGAAGCCCCGCATCGCCGGAAACCCCGGGCGCTTGCCGCGCCCCCCCGAATCACAAGCCTCCCGGCAACCGCCCGGCGTCCACCCGTGGCGAGTACTCCGTGGCTTTGAGAAACGTCCGTTGCGTGCGCTCGCTCGGCTGACGGCCGGCGGCGTTCGACGCCTTCGCGGCGGCCCGCCAAGCCGGGTCGGCCAGGAACGCCTGCCTCGATTTCTCCGCCGCCTCGCGATTGTCGTGCCGGAGCAGATAGATCAGCGTGTCGCGCGAATCAGGTTCGTCGACGGGGTGCCAGTACCCGACCGACTCCATGCCATGCCTCCGGAAGAACTCGACAAGATGATCTCGGAACCGTGCGTCCAAGTCGCCCAGCTTTCCGTCGGCGGTTTGGCAGACGCGCAGTTCGAAGACGGCCTCGTCGTCGCCCGGTTTCAGGGCGGCGATCTCCGGGGAATAGTCGGTCGTTTCCATGAACACCGACTCCGGCCGCTCGGCCAACAGCCGTCCGTCCTTCTGCGACTCCGCCGCAACCCGCTTCCACTCCGGGTCGGCCAGGAACGCCTTCCACGATGCCTTTGCCGCCTCGCGGCTCTCGTGCCGGAGGATGTAGATCAGCGTGTTCTCCGATCGCCGGTCGTCCTCGGCGGGTGTCCAATAGGCGATCGACTCCATCCCGTGCTTCGCGAAGAGCCTGATGGTATGGTCGCGAAACCGCGCGTGCAGATCCTCTAGCTTGCCCTCGTTGGTGGTGTAGGTGCGCAGTTCGTAGACCTCGCCGGCGGCAGGATCCACGAGGACCATTAGCCCCATCACCACGGTCGCGGCCGCCGCCGCTCCTGCAACACCCCTTCGGATTGCCGACATAATCACCTTCTCCTTCGTATTCGGGTCAACTCCTCGGCCCGCTGCCGTGGTTCAGTTGTCCGTGTCGCCGATCAACTCTCGGTGCAACACGGACGTGTGTTTCAAGTCGAGTTTCAGTACCTTGCGATCGTACGTCATCAGGCCGTTCACCTCGCCCTCGCAGTCGCTCGTCTGCGTGTAGACGGCAGCGCAGAGGCCCTTGTCGACCATCGGCTGCAACTGACGGATCAGCTTCTCGTAATCCTCCTGAAGCTGCGCCTTCTTCTCGAGGTTGCGGTAGCCCCAGTTGCGCTTGTCCCACCAAAGATGCCCCTTGATCGGCAGCCCTAGCCCGCCGAACTCGCCCAGCACCGCGGCCCGATCCTCCTCCAGCGGCGGCATCGCGGGGCCGGGATACTTGTGGATGTCGCGCACGTCGCCAAAGCCGCGATTGTTCCATCCGCTGGCCTCGTTGACCAGCCGCGTCGGGTCGTACTCGCGAGTCAGCTTGACGATCCGCTCCGTGTCGTACTGCCCCCAGCCCTCGTTGAACGGGACCCACATCACGATCGCCGGGCTGTTGCGGAGCATGTCGATCACGTTCCTCCATTCCTGCTCGAACGTCTCACCCCTGTTCCCGTTGGGCATGTCTTGCCAGACGAGCAGCCCCAGCTTGTCGCAGTGATAGTACCAGCGGCGCGGCTCGACCTTCACGTGTTTCCGGGCCATGTTGTAGCCCAGCTTCCGGGTGATCTCGACGTCGTACCGCAATGCTTCGTCCGTCGGCGCGGTGTAGAGTCCGTCGGGCCACCAACCCTGGTCCAGCGGGCCAATCTGAAAGAGCACCTCGCCGTTGAGCCAGATGCGATTGATCCCCTCGCCGTCCTTTCTTACCTCGATTTTCCGCATGCCGAAGTAGCTCGACACCCGGTCCCCGCCGTCGATGCCGACCTCCAGATCGTAAAGGAACGGCGACTCGGGCGACCAGAGCCTGGCGTCGGCAATGTTGAGCGCGAGCGCTTCGCCCGACTTGCCCTTGGCCTCGGCCACGACCTGACCGCCGTCGGTGGCTTTGGCCCACACGTCGACCGGCTGATGGGCGCCGGCGGCGTTGACCGTTACCCGGGCTTGGCCGGCGTCGATGTCCGGCACGATGGTCAGCGACGCGATATGCGCGGCGGGCACCGCTTCCAGCCATACCGTGCGCCAGATGCCGGTGACCGGCGTGTACCAGATGCCGCGCGGGTTGTTCACCTGCTTGCCCCGCGGCTGACGGCCCGCGTCGGTCGGGTCCCAGACGCTGACGATCAGTTCCTGCTCGGGCGAGTTCGTCAGCGCGGCGGTCACGTCGAACGAGAAGGCATCGTAACCGCCGCGATGCTCGCCCACCTGCTGCCCGTTGACCCAAACGATGGCGTGCCAGTCGACGCCCTCGAAATGCAGCAGCAGCCGCTCGCCTTCCTCCAGGTTGGGTACCCGGAACGTGCGGCGGTACCAGACACGGTTATCGGCGCCGACGCGCTTCTTCACGCCCGACAGGGCCGACTCGACCGCGAAGGGCACGAGGATTTCGCCGTCGAAACCCTCCGGCTTCGCCTCGTCCTTCGGCCGGATCGCGTAGTCCCAAAGCCCGTTGAGGTTCGTCCATCCCGCGCGCACCATTTGCGGTCGCGGGTACTCGGGCAGCGGTTGGGCCGGGTCGACGTCCTCGGCCCAGGGTGTGGAGATCGTGTTCTCGGCCGGTTTCCAGTCGCCGGCGTCGGCCCGGGTGGCGAGGCTGACAAGGGCGGGGGTGATCGCGGCGAGCACGGCAAGGACAAATCGCGTCATGGGTGGGACCTCCGGTGGCAGTGGTGGGGAACCGGCCCGGTTAGGCGAGGGCCGCGGTCGGGCTGAAGATGCAACGAGGGCATCGTAGCCCGAGGCCGAAGCCCTTGTCAATCAGGTTTTGGGTTTTGTTTTTCAGGTTTTCGCTGGCCCAAGCCCCACCGACGGGTGGCTGGGGCAAAGCGACGAGGTACGAGCCGCGTGCCCCGGCTTGGTTGACTTCGAACAGGTGGCTGGGGCAAAGCCGCGAGGTACGAGCCGCGTGCCCCGGCGTGGCTGACTTCAAACGGGTGGCTGGGGCAAAGGGGCGAGGTACGAGCCGCGTGCCCCGGCATGGTTGAATTCAAACGGGTGGCTGGGGCAAAGCGGCGAGTCGTACGAGCCGCGTGCCCCGGTCTGGCTGACTTCAAACGGGTGGCTGGGGCAAAGCCGCGAGGTACGAGCCGCGTGCCCCGGCTTGGTTGACTTCAAATGGGTGGCTGGGGCAAAGGGGCGAGTCGTACGAGCCGCGTGCCCCGGCCTGGTTGACTTCAAACGGGTGGCTGGGGCAAAGCCGCGAGGTGCGAGCCGCGTGCCCCGGCGAAGCCCGAGGTGAAAGCCGGGGCACGGTGTTCGTTCCTCACACCTTTGCCCCAGCCACCCTTCGTTCCTCACACCTTTGCCCCAGCCACCCTTCGCTCACACCTTTGCCCCAGCCACCCCGGTTTTGGGCTTGCTGAGGGGCCCTTGAGGCATCCAAGAAAACCCAAAACCTGAAGCGCAAAACCCAAAACCTGATTGACAGCTTTTCGCCGCAGTGACTATTATGAGGTTGTGTGGGGTTAGGCGATTGGTGCGGCTTGAGGTCGCGCCGCTTCAGAGACAACTCACAACGCATTCGGAGGCAGCGTCGCGGAAACACAAGTTGCCAACCCCAGTTTAGGTTTTTGGCCTAGGCACCCAGCGCTCGCCTTACAGGAGGATCAACATGGCCTTGCTTCCCACTCTTTTTCACCCCAACAGGAGAACTTCAATGCACAAACTGACACTTGCAGCGGCTTGCGCCGCTTTGACCCTCGTTGCGGGCAGCGCTGACGCGGCGCTGATTGCCGTCGAGTTCAGCGGGGACAACCAGGATGGCTTTGAGGTCTGGACCTCGCCAGTGGTTGGCACCACCACCTCTACGCAGACCTTCGGCTCCACGACCGTGACCCTGTCTGCCAATACCACCCTGGTACTCACAGCGAACCAGAACCGTACCCTGCCAGGCGATCTCCCCGGCAGCTTCACTTATGGTGGGCTGTATGAAGACATCGCGATCGCACAGTTCTCTAATGGCGCGATCACCATGGACTTTACGGGCCTGGCAGCCAATACCGACTACACGTTCACGCTGTATGCATGGGATCCCGAATCTGAAGACGACACTACCGAGCGAGAATGGACGGTTACGGACGCGAATGGCGATACAGCCAAATCGGTGACGTGGAACGTCCCGACCAATACCGTGACCAACGAAACCTACGCGATGGTTTTCGATGTCAAAACGACCGGCGCTGGCACGTTCAGCGTAAAGAACACCGGCGGCCTAGAGGGATCTGCGGTCAATGGCTTCACCCTTGTCCCCGAACCCAGCTCGCTGGCGCTGCTCGGCCTGGGCGTGGTCGGAATGATCGGCATCCGCCGCCGCAGATAAGAACACACACGCGGGGCAAAACAGAGACGAGACAACACCGGATGGTGGGCCGCGAGAATTCACTGGCCTCCGGCCCGCTATCCGGCAACTTCGATTTTGAGCAACCGTTCACGGGACTATCGTTAGCGGCGGGGCTTGACCCGCGTTGACGTTGCGTTACTGTCCGCGTTCGCCGATATAATCGACGTCGACGGGTGGCTGGGGCAAAGCCGCGAGGTACGAGCCGCGTGCCCCGGCCTGGCTGGCTTCAAATGGACCGAGGCCGGGGCACGGTGTTCGTTCCTCACGCCTTTGCCCCAGCCACCCTTCGTGCCCCACACCTTTGCCCCAGCCACCCTTGGTTCCTCACACCTTTGCCCCAGCCACCCTTCGTGCCCCACGCCTTTGCCCCAGCCACCCTTCGTGCCCCACACCTTTGCCCCAGCCACCCCGGTTTTGGGCTTGCTGAGGGGCCCTTCGGGCATCCAAGAAAACCCAAAACCTGAAGCGCAAAACCCAAAACCTGATTGACAGCTTTTCGCCGCAGTGACTATCATGAGGTTGTGTGGGGTTAGGCGATTGGTGCGGCTTGAGGTCGCGCCGCCTCAGAGACAACTCACAACGCATTCGAAGGCAGCGTCGCGGAAACACAAGTTGCCAACCCCCGTTTAGGTTCTTGGCCCAGGTATCCAGTGACAGCGTTACGTTAGAACTCGTTCACCACTTTTTTCCGAAGGAGGGTCACACCATGACCACGCGTACTCACACTTCCCGATCGGCAAGCTGGTTGCTGATCCCCCTCGTCGCGCTCGTAGCGCTCGGCCTGTTCGCCGTAAAGGCGAATGCCGCGGTGATCGTCACCGATCCAACTCTCGATACCACCAACGACTTGATGGACATCGGCGGCGGCACGGTCTTCGCCACCGACAGTAACGGGCTCACGACCGCTTCAGGGGGCGGACCTTGGGCCACAAACGCGAGTGCCAACCTCTACGACAACGATGTAGAGACTCGCGCTTATTCGGTTTTTAACAACCTTACGCCGCCCATTTACGTCGGCGTACACAGTATGTCCACGGCAGTGGCACTGGGCGGTTTCGCCATCACGACGGATGACGCTGCGTTCGCCTGGTGGATGCCACATGACTTTACTATCCAGGGCTCGAATGACTCGACGAATGGCTACGGCGGAACGTGGACCGACATCTTTGTTTTCGCGGGTGGCTCTGGCGACGACTTTCAAGGAGATGGTCGGCTCTTGAGGGATAAGACGTACCGCTGGAATGCCGCGGATAACACGTTCCTCTCGAGCGCTACCTTTACATCGTTCCGTCTGCTGACCAATGTCGCGAATGAAGACTACGCCGAAATCGAGTTCTTCGCCGTTCCCGAGCCGTCAGGGCTGATGCTCTTGCTCTCGGGCGTGATCGGCCTGGGGCTCCTGCGTCGCCGACGTTGACACACCAGCGAGCGTGGCTGGGGTAAAGAGGCGAGTTTTGCGAGCCCGAACGGGTGGCTGGCGCAAAGCGGCGAGTCGTGCGAGCCGCGTGCCCCGGCGAAGCTGCCTTCAAACGGGTGGCTGGGGCAAAGCGGCTAGTCGTGCGCGCCGCGTGCCCCGGCCTGGCTGACTTCAAATGGGTGGCTGGGGCAAAGCGGCGAGGTACGAGCCGCGTGCCCCGGCCTAGCTGGCTTCAAATGGACCCAGGCCGGGGCACGGTGTTCGTTCCTCACACCTTTGCCCCAGCCACCCTTAGCTCACGTCGTTTGCCCCCGCCACCCTTAGCTCACGTCGTTTGCCTCAGGCAGCCCCTACGTCAACCTTTTCCCAGGCACCCATGCCTGTTACACAATCGGGTCGATGGGAATCGGACCCGGCTCGCGTCGCAGGTGCCACTTGGCGCTCGACCAGAGCCAATCGCACGGGTGGGCCACCAAGTTGCGCCGCACGGGATTGGCGTGGATGTAGTCGATCATCAGCTCGAGGGTTTCGTAGTTGTCGATGTTGCGGTCGTAACCGCCGCCCGATTGCCAGAAGAGCCGCTCAACGCGTTTTCCGCGCGTGCGCGTTATCCGAGGCAGGCAATCGGGGGCGTGCTTGGCAAGCCAAGCAATGCCGCGCCGACCGACCGGTTCCTTGATCGACTTGAGAATGGCCGACATATCGTAGTCGGCCTTACGCGGCCAGAGGATCAAGTGGACGTGCTCCGGCATGACCACGTAGGCCCAGATTGCGAAATCGTGAGCCAGGGCGGCCTCGCTGATCGCCCGGCCGAACCAGTTTCGACAGCGATCCTCCGACAGGAACGGGAATCGCCGATAGCAGGAGAACGTCAGTTCGTGGGCATGGCCGGGAATGTTGAGCGAATGCCGGCGCGAGGCACGTCCACTGTAGTGAGCCATGTCGAGGATTGTAGCGCGCGGAGGGACACTTGTGAACAACACCCAAGGGTGGCTGGGGCAAAGCGGCGAGGTACGAGCCGCGTGCCCCGGCCCGGTTGACTTCAAACGGGTGGCTGGGGCAAAGCCGCGAGGTACGAGCCGCGTGCCCCGGCTTGCCTCGCAACAGGATGAACCCAGGCCGGGGCACGTCGCTCGTTCCTCGCGTCCTTTGCCCCAGCCACCCTTAGCTCACGTCGTTTGCCCCAGCCACCCTTCGTGCCTCACACCTTTGCCCCAGCCGCCGCCGGAGGGGAGACTCTCCGCCCGCCTCGGCCTCGCGGCGTAATTGTTCGGCCAGTTCCGCGCGGCGCTCGATGTCGGCGTCGAGGCGTTCGCGGTGCTCGTAATAATAGGCCAGGGCCGCGTGAATCTGAGCCAGCGAGAGATGGGGGTAATTCAGGTGCATTTCCGCCGGACTCCAACCGTGGGCGAAATGCGGCACGACAACTTCCACGACCTTGACGTTGGTGTCGTCAATCCAGGCCACGCCGTGGTCGTCGAGATGGATATGGGCGGTTTCCGTCGCGGTCATGGCTAGTGTTCGGCAATTGGTCTCTGGCAATTAACTGCCCCCATCGAAGAAGGTATGCGATCGTCCAGCCAATGTCAAGTGCGCAGGCCCACATGCCCCGCCTTTGGAAAAGCCCGAATCACCGGGTGGCTGGGGCAAAGCGGCGAGGTACGAGCCGCGTGCCCCGGCCCGGTTGACTTGCGTTGGACGCAGGCCGGGGCACGGCGTTCGTTCCTCACGCCTTTGCCCCAGCCACCCCCAAGTTCAGAACGTTGCCCCAGCCACCCGCTGCCTCACGCCTTTGCCCCAGCCGCCCTTCGTTCCTCACGCCTTTGCCCCAGCCACCCACCTCGCCAACAGGAGCCTCACACCATGCAACGCTTCGCGATCCTCGCCCTTGTGCTCTCCATGTTCGTGGCCTTCCTCACGGCATCCCTCGTGCACGCCAAGGCGCCCTCGCGCCCCAACGTCGTCATTGTGATGACCGACGACCAGGGCTGGGGCGACGTGGGCTACTATGGCCATCCGCACCTGAAGACGCCGCATCTGGACGCGATGGCCGCGGCCGGCCTGCGGTGCGATCGCTATTACAGCGTGTGCGGTGTGTGCAGCCCGACGCGGGCGTCGCAGCTTACCGGGCGGCATCACGACCGGCTGAATATCACCTACGCCAACACCGGGCGGATGCTCAACCGCGAGATTACCATTGCGGAGCTGGCCAAGACGCAGGGCTACACCACCGGGCATTTTGGCAAGTGGCATCTTGGGGCGCTAACGCGAGAGATTCGCGACTCGCGGCGGGGCGGGCCCGGGGCTCATCATCACTATTCGGCGCCCTGGCATAACGGGTTCGACGTGTGCTTCTCGACCGACGCCGCCACGCCGACCTACTGGGTCGCTGAGGGTCCGCTTGCTTACAAGAACGCCCAGGTTCGCTACTGGACGGGTCCGGGCAAGTCGATTCTGCCCGATGCGAAGGACGAAACCGGTCAGCCGGAAATTCTGGGCGACGACTCCAAGGAAATCATGGACCGCACGCTGGCGTTCATCGAGCAGGCGGTGCGGGGCGGCCGCCCGTTTCTGGCGGTCAACTGGTTCCACACGCCGCACGCCACGATCGTGCAGGACCCGGATTATCCTTACGATGGGTCGCCAATCGGGAAGGGGCCGGAGCAGTGGCCCAAGTTGTGGCCCAAGTCGGCGGCCCATCACTCGTCGATCACGGCGATGGACGCGCAGGTGGGCCGGTTGCGGCGGCGACTACAGGAACTGGGCGTTGCCGAGAACACGCTGGTCATCTTCACGTCCGACAACGGGCCAGCGCTACTGGCCGACAAAGACGTCAACCACCTGTCGACCATCGGCGATCCGGATGGGCCCGGCGGACGCGAGCCGATCGACCTGGCCGGCTCGAAGAACAACCTGCTCGAAGGGGGCGTCCGCGTGCCGGGCATTATCGAGTGGCCCGGACAAATCGAGCCGGGAACAACGAGCGTGCCGATCTCGAATTACGACATTCTGCCGACCCTGCTGGATCTCTGGAACATCGAGATGCCCGACGACCGGCCGCTGGACGGCGAGAGCATCGCCCCAATCCTGTTCGAGAAGGCCACGGCCCGCAAGAACGATTCGATCAAGCTGCGGATGTCCGGCCGGTCCGATCGCCGCGTGATCATGGAGGGGCGATACAAGGCCATCAAGGAACACGGTCCGCACGTCGCGTGGCGGCTGTTCGACATTGTGGCCGATCCCGAGGAAAGCCAGGATCTCTCTCAGCAGAAGCCCGACCTGCTCGCGGAACTCATCGCCAAATACGACGCCTGGGTGGAAACCGTTCAGGCCAGCGGCCGCGGGGCCGACTACCAGACGCACGTCGCCTCGACCTCCCCGGGCGTCGAGATCGTGACCGACGTACCGCACAAGTTGACCGCCGGCGCGTGGCAAAGCGGCAACGTCCGGCTGATCGTCGAACGGCAACTGGCTACGCTGGAGGAGGACCTCGCGATCGACTCACCCGGGACGCCGAAGGCCGACTTCTCCAACGCAGCCAACTTGCCCCGCGGGGTGATATCGGCCGGGACGGTGGTCGACAGCTTCCTGGTCCATTTCGACCCGGGCGATGAGGCGACCGCGAGCGTGACAATCGGATGCGATCAGGAGATCGTTGGCGTGATTGCCGACGCCGCGAAGCTGGTCGCCAGCGACGGTCTGGCCTATCGCGACCCGGTGTTCGGCGACGCTCAGTCCGTCCGCGGCGCCTCGGAAACCGACGACGGAGGCTGGACCATTGGACCGGACGGCCGCTGCATCACGCTTAATCTCCGCGCGGACGCGGACGACTTCGATCAGGTGCGAATCCTAACCACCTCGCCGCTACGGGTCCCCGCGAGGAAGCAGAAGACTCGATGAGTTTCTAAATCGCCCTAACAAAACCTCGTTGATTACGTGCCGGAACGCGCGGCTTTCGGTGCAGGACGCCGGTTCTGCTAGGAGTTCTAAGGCTGAAGCGGCTCCCGCGGACGGGTGACGGGTGGCTGGGGCAAAGCGGCGAGTCGTGCGAGCCGCGTGCCCCGGCGATCCCTGCAACAGGTTGAAGACAGGCCGGGGCACGGCGCTGGTGCCTCACGCCTTTGCGCCAGCCATCAATTGGGCCCAATGGTTCTGCCTCCTTGTACGGTGTGCTGCTTAACGGAAGAGACGAACGACCAGCTTGGCCAGGGCTCTTGGCTTTGGAAGCCCCCGATACTGGCGGTCCCCTGCCTACTGCTGGCTCAAGGTGCTCAGAATGACGAACTGGCCGGTATCTCATTTATGGCGGATTGCCATCGACGCAATCATCACACAACATCGCACACAACCGTAGGTGCTTTACCTGTCCGGCCCGATCAACCGAAAACCTGAAAGACAAAACCCAATATCTGATTGACAGTCGGCGTAGCTGGGGCCTAGGCTAGGAGATGGAGGGAGTCTCCGGGCTACTCTCCCGGAAGGGTGGCTGGGGCAAAGAGGCGAGTCGTGCGAGCCCGAACGGGTGGCTGGGGCAAAGCGGCGAGTCGTGCGAGCCGCGTGCCCCGGCGTGGTTGACTTGCGTTAGACCCACGCCAGGGCACGACGCTGGTGCCTCACGCCTTTGCCCCCGGCACCCACGAACAAGTCGGCGGCTGGACCCGGTTCGCAATCACCGATGCTGGTAATGGCAAGTACTTCCTCACTGCACCTGAAGGTCCCATGCCGTTTCAAGGGTCGAGTTTTGCTGGCGGTCAAGTCGGTATGGGTCAATCCTCAGAGAACGGCCCAAGCTTTCAAGTCACCATTACTGAAGCAGGCTCACAAGAAGCGGAGCCCGAAGAATCTGAACCGGAAGAGTGAAGTGCCCCCCCAAGAACAACTGCGCGCCTGCGAAATGTCCGACAATAAGTCGCCAGGCGCCTATCGCACGCGGTTGAAAGGAGGTCAAGATAAGCCGCGAAAGATGAGTTGCATACCCAACAACACCCCTAAGAGATGGAAGGACACGAGATGATTCGCATGACTTTGATTTTGGCAGTGTGCCTCTCCCTGGCGACCCCCCTGGTTGGTTTGGCAGAGGACTTCAAGCCCGATCCGTCGAAAACCTACTACATCGACTGCCCTGCTGCGGAAGGCCGGCTTTCCGCCGATGGCCCGACAGTCTCGCAGTGGGACTATACCGTCAAGACACCCAAAGCAGTGGAGACCTCGGAAGACGGCGACGATGTGAAATGGCAGTTCGTTGCCGTTGGCGACAAGTGGCATATTCAACTGGCCTCCGGTGGAGATGACTCACGCTTGTGGGCAACTAAGCTGACTGACGCTAACGGGCTTGTATTGACCGATACCGCTAAGAGTGGCGGTTGGACCCAATTCACACTTGCCAGTGCCGGTGACGGAAAATACTTGGTCACCTGCCCCGACGGTCCCGAAGGCTTCAGGAGGATGAAGTTCCTCATGGATGACAAGGTTGGCGTGGTCAAGGAATCCCAAAGTGACGTCTTCTGTCAAGTCACTATTACGGAAGTAGATCAATAGTGAGTCATAGCGAGCGCTTCCGGGCCTCGCAAATCGAATGCGTAACGAGGGCCAGTGGCCCTCGTTACGCTTTTTAATGAAAGGAATTACTCCGTGCGATTGAAGAATCTGTACATTGTCCTGGCCCTGTTGGTGGTTCCAGTATCGCTTTCGCTCGCCGGCGAGAAGGTCTCGCCGGATGACCCGAATATCCAGTATGTCGGTCGGGTTGACTACACGGACGCGAAGGCTCCGAAGATCACTTGGCCGGCCTCCGAAGTGAACCTCAAGTTTGAAGGCGTCTCGCTGCAAGTTACGCTTGACGACGAGAAAGGAAAGAACCGCTTCAACGTCTTCATCGATGGCGACACGGAAGACCCGATGCTGCTCGAGGTCGAGCAAGGGGAAAAGACCTACACCCTCGCCGAAGGGCTCAGTGAGGGAACGCACACGGTCTCGCTCCACAAACGGAGCGAAGGCAGCAATGGATATACCATTGTCAAAGGTTTTGAACTCAATGACGGCGCCACGCTGTTCACCCCCGACGCATTGCCTGCAAAGAAGCTGGAGGTCTTCGGTGACTCGATCTCTTGCGGACTCGGCGCTGATGCTGGCTTGAAGCCCGGGAAAGACTACTCGGAACACGGCGTCAACGCGCGCAACAGCTATGTCGCTTACAGCGCGGTCACGGCTCGCAATCTTGGCTGCGAGTATCGCTGCATCAGCCGAAGCGGCATTGGGCTCGTCAAAAGTTGGTGGCCCACGATCATGCCGCAATACTATGACATGCTCAACGGCAACACCGACGAAGGCAAGGGCGAGAAATGGGATTTCAGCCAATGGCAGCCCGATTATGTGGTGGTGAACCTCTTCCAGAATGACAGCTGGATTATCAAGAAACCGGATCAGGAGCAGATGATCCAGGCTTACGTCGACTTCATCAAAAAGCTCCGCGGGCATTACCCAAAGGCGAAGATATTCTGCACGCTCGGATCGATGAGCGCTAACAAGACGCCCTGGGCAGGCTATGTCAAGCAGGCGGTTGCCAGAATGAACGAAGGTGGCGACAAGCAGGTCTACGCCTACATCTTCGCGACAAGCACCAACTCCATGCATCCAAAGAGGAAGCACCACAAAAGGATGGCCGCGGAACTGACCGCGTTCATTAAGTCGAAGGAAGAGTAGGCGTCCCAGCCCTGCGGAAACTGGCCGACTACCCAGCGCCGGCGATCGGGAGTTGGGAGCCGTTCCTTCCCAGAGGCCGAAAGCTCAAAGGAGTAAACAACGTGATCAGAACCGCCCTGATTTCATTTGTGGTGTCTGTCTCCTCTGTTTCGGTATTGTTGGCTCAGAGCGAAAAGCTCCCCCCCAACTACTCTCCCGTCGAGCGGTTCACCATCAACGGTTCCCTCGAAGAGCAGGAGGCGCAACTTGCCGAGAATCCGATGCTGAAGGTCTTCGGCGAGTGGCGGAAGAACCTTCTCAAGGATCCGCACGTTCCGCGCTACCACTTTTTCAGTCCGGAGGGCAAGCTGAATGATCCCAACGGCCTCTGCTTCTGGAACGGCAAGTGGCACATGTTCTACCAAGCCTATCCGCCCAAGCACCCGAAGCAACACTGGGGACACGCCGTCAGCGAGGACCTGATTCATTGGCGCGATCTTCCCTACGCAATCTATCCCGGCCCCGAGCGTGCCTGCTTCTCGGGCTCGGTCTTTGTTGAGCAAGATCGCGCGATCGCCATGTATCACGGTACCGAGGTTGGCTCCATGGTGGCGGTGTCCAGCGACCCGTTGCTGCTCAACTGGGAGAAGGTGACGGGCAACGCCGTAATTCCTTTGCCGAAGCGGGGCGAGAACGTGCCGTACAACGTCTTCGATCCTTGCATCTGGAAGCAGGGTGACTGGTACTACGGACTAACGTGCGGTCCCAAGGGAGGATGGCAAGTGCGCTCGATGTATCTGCATCGCTCGAAGGACCTGGCCGAGTGGGAACCACTGCACGAATTCCTTGAGGGCGACCGCTTCGGGCTCTCCGGTGACGACGGGGCTTGTCCGTACTTCTGGCCGATCAGTAAAGACAAACACATCCTGCTGCATTTCAGTCACATGAGCGGCAGCAAATACATGCTGGGCACGTACGATACCGAGCGTCAGAGATTCGTAATCACGGAAGGCAAGGACTTCAACTTCGGAGCCTGGGGCCCCTCTGGACTGCATGCGCCCTCCGCATGTCCCGACGGCAAAGGAGGGGTCATTGTCATCTTTAACATGAACGAGGGGTATGAATGGAATCACGCTCGATGGCAGAAGTGGGATCGAATCATGAGCCTGCCGCGCCGGCTGACGCTTCGAGGTTTTCCCAGCCACAATCCCCTGAACATTGAACCGGTCAAAGAAATCGAGGCTCTTCGGGAGAAGCATGTACGTGTAGAAACAATGGAGCTACCTGCCAACCAGGAGGTTATTCTGGAGAAGGTCGGCGGAAACCAGATGGAGATCATTGCGGAGATTGAACCTCAGAAATATCAGACCCTTGAGCTCAGTGTTCTTCGTTCTCCGAATGCGGAAGAAGTCACGCGAATCATTTGCTACCGGGATCGAGGCAACCGCGTTGGGTGGAAACAGCCCGCCATCGTATCGATCGATACTTCGCGCAGCAGCACGGCTCCAAATGTGAGGTGTCGCCCTGCGGAATCTGCACCGGTGGATATAGAGGATCGAGACCCGCTGAAACTGCGTGTGTTTATTGACCGCAGTGTCGTCGAGGTCTTTGTCAATGGTCGTCAGTGCATCTCAACACGAGTGTACCCGACCCGCAAGGATAGCACCGGTGTTTCTCTAAGGGCCGCGGGCAGGAACGCCAGGCTCAAGTCGCTGGATGCATGGCAGATGAAGAGTATCTGGGAATAGGAGAGCATGTTCAAAGATGGAGTGCATATTACCTCTACCTCTTTCACCAAATGAAAAATCTATCACCACTTCTCTCCATGATTCTACTGTTCCCGTCCGTCGGCGGCGCCGAGAACCTGACTTTCGTCCCCTTCGACCAGATCGACGTCCGGGACGGGATCTGGCGGCCGCGCATTCGCACCCTGGTGCGGGATACGCTGCCCCACGCCTTCACCCAGACCGAAGTCGCCCAGCGCCGACTGCGGATGTGCGGCGAATGGCTCGAGAGCGGGGGGACCTCGCCGAAGCCGGAGGCCCACCGCTTCAACGCCTCCGATCTCTACAAGGTCATGGAAGGCGCCGCTCTGATGATCAATGCGGAACCCAACCCGAAGATCGAGGCGGAACTCGACCGCATCATCGAGGTCATTTCCCGCGCCCAGCGGGACGACGGATACCTCTACATCAGTCACATCGTAGGCAATCCGACCGTCGGCAACATGGGACCTCGCCCTTACGCCCATGTCATCCACAGTCACGAGCTCTACAATGTCGGCCACCTCTACGAGGCTGCCGTCGCCCACGCCCGGGCAACCGGGAAAACCCAGCTCCTCGAGGTTGCCGAGAAGTCCGCCGAGCACGTCAATCGCGCCTTCTTCAAGGGCGACCCCAACTACAATGACGGCAAACCGGTGCGGCAGGCGCCCGGTCACCAGGAGATCGAACTCGGTCTCCTCAAGCTCCACCACTACACCGGCAAGCGCCTCTACCTCGACATGGCGAAGCGATTCCTCGACATCCGCGGCGTCACCTTCGTCCCGAATGGTGAGGGGGTGAACTCGCCCACCTACGCCCAGCAGCACGCGCCCGTCGCCGAGCAGACCGAGGCGGTCGGACACGCCGTCCGGGCCACCTACCAATATGCCGCCATGGCCGAGACTGACTCCGTTCTCGGCTTGGAGGACTACTCACGCGCCCTCAATGCCATCTGGCACGACATCGTCGATCGCAAGATGCACCTCACCGGCGGCCTCGGCGCGGTCCACGGAATCGAGGGCTTCGGTCCCGCCTACGTTCTCCCCAACAAGCATACCTACCTCGAGACCTGCGCCGCCGTCGGGAACGTCTTCTTCAACTTGCGGATGTTCCTGAAATACCGCGACGCCCGCTACGTCGATGTCGCCGAGGTCGCCCTGCTCAACAACTGCCTCGCCGGCGTCGGGCTCGACGGGAAGTCATTCTTTTACCCGAACCCGCTTGAGGCCGACGACCAACACCGTCCCCGCTCGGGCTGGTTCGGTTGCGCCTGCTGTCCGTCGAATGTCGCCCGGCTCATTCCTCAGGTTCCGGGCTACCTCTATGCCGCCGAGGGCAACGAGATCCGCTGCGCCCTCTACGCCGCCAGCGAGACCACCCTGAATCTTCCCGTCGGCAAGGTCACCCTGCGTCAGTCCGGCAACTACCCGTGGGATGGTCGCATCACCTTCGACCTCGATCCGGAAACCCCGGCGGAGTTCACCTTCCATCTCCGGATTCCCACCTGGACCGGCGACCGGTTCGTTCCCGGCGAACTCTACCGATACACGACAACCTCGGATGGCTGGTCTCTGACCGTCAACGGGGAGCGTGTCGAGGCCGCACCCAAAAACGGATTCGTCGCTCTCCGCCGCACCTGGAAGGCCGGCGACCGGGTCGTCCTCGATCTCCCCATGCCGGTCAAGGCGAACACCTGCATCGACAAGGTCGAGGCCAACCGCGGCCGTGTCGCCTTTTCGCGCGGACCGCTTGTCCTCAGCGCCGAAGGCATCGACAACGGCGGAGCTGTCCAACGCTTTGTCGTCGAGCCCTCCGCCGGGGAAAAGGCCGAAGTCGCTACCATCGAAGATGGTCCACTTCGGGGGATCACCTCCGTGACACTGCCGGCGAAGGAGAAACATACCGACGGAACCCACGCCGTGGCCGAGCTGCGCCTCATTCCATATTTCGCCTGGAGCAACCGCGGCCGCTCCTCGATGATCACCTGGCTGCCCACGAATCCGGCACTCGCCACTCCCGATCTCAACGATCCGGCAAACCTGAAGTTCGCCGCCGCCACCGCTTCTCACACCTATTCCGGCGACAGCACCGAGGCCCTGCGGCAGCGGCACCTGCCGAAGTCTTCCGCCGACAAGACCATCCGTCGCTGGACGAGTTGGCCGCAACGCGGGCGGGAGCAGTGGGTCGGGATCGATCTCGGCGAACCGAAGACCCTGACCTCCGTCGGCGCCTACTTCTACGATGACAAGGGCGGCGTCCAGCTCCCCGGTTCGTGGCGCATCGAGGTGCCCGACGGCAAGGAATGGAAGCCCCTCGCGATTTACAACACCGACGAGTTCAGCACCCTGCCCGGCACCTACAACACGGTGCATCCCGCCAAACCGACGAAGACGCGCAAGCTCCGCCTCGTCATGAAACCACGCCACGACAAGACCTGTGTCGGCCTGCTCGCGGTCGATGTCAAAACCGCCGAGGATGCAGACGATCAAGGCGTCCGGCGCCCGGCCGGCGAAGGAAGCCCGGAGAAAAACGAAGACCGATGGCGAGAATGTGATGAAGCGGCTGCTCATAATCCTCGCCCTGCTCCCCGCTCTCCCGCTTCTCGCGGCGGAACCACCTAACATCGGCCTCATCCTCGCCGACGACCAGGGTTATGAGGACATCGGCTGATTCGGGTCGTCGCCCCAAGCTCGACCGAATGGCGGCCGAGGGAATGCGGTTCACGGACTCTTATGTCGGGGTGTGAACGGCGGTTGGAAAGTGCAGCGCGGGGCGGTGGCCGACGGTCGGCTGGGGAAGTGTGGTGCTCATGGCCTGACTCGCCGAATCTGTAGGGCAGACTTGTGACGGTACAATCGTCACGAGCCTCGGATTCAGCGGCGAACAGCGGTAACTCGCTCCTCAGTCCTGCGACACACCAAGCCCCATCGGTTCGCGCGGCGGGGCTTTTCTGATGCTGCTAGCGCGCCTCGGTCACCCGCACCCAAGGCATTTCCGCGGGACCCGTTTGCTACGTCGGCTGGACACACCGCTGAACTTGGCAACATGCAGTTACGTGCGGTGGCGCCAGGAGCCGATGCTCTGACGCAGCCAAGACCAGCGGCCAATGTCATCAAATTGACTGCGCGAGCCGGCCGCCTTTTAGACGCCCGCCCCGTTGCTGGCTAACTGCACAGGAGAATCCGACCTGCGTCACGAACTGAGTCAGTCCGGGTGTCTGCCGCAATACCGCCAGCGGGTGGGGCTGGACGGGGCAAGGAGCCCGCCGCCTCGCTCTGTGTGTGGTCCGGTCAGTCAGCGAAGGCCCACCCCTGTCTATCATCCATGTTTTAGGGGCTATCCATATTGCGCTCTATTGGAGTTCCGGAGTATCGTTATCTGGATAATCCCTAGGCGTGAACCTCGTGAAGATGGGCAGGCCAGCCGGCGTAGGTAGTTGTATCTCGGCTTGTCGATCCTCGGAGCGTAGTTCTCCTACCAATGCTACTCTTCCACGACGTTGCCGTTGAACTCTGGTGTACGAGCACGCCCGGACGGGGCGCCCAACCCGTCCTTTACGGAGTTCTCCTGCTGGTCCTGCCGCCAGCGTTTCACCAAGAGGCGAGCGATACAATCGAAGAATGGCTCGGCTTGCCCACGCCGCGACACAGGTGGGTGATTGTTGTTAGCATCTGTCATTTTGGACGCTCCTGGGATAGAGGACGTTGCCAGCGATTCAGCTGGCGTTGGATAGTCGGGCTCCGGCCTTGCGGTATCACGCCGCCAGCGGCAGCCCCCGCACACCGTTAGCCCTGCGCAAAGACGCGGGGAGCAACTGAAGGTTGCTCCCCGCAGGTGATGGGCCGCGGTTGGGGGCTTACGTCATCTTGTTCGCCTTCGACGTCGAGCGGGAACGAGCTCGACCGACTATCGACGTCGGGAGAGGAAGGAACGGTCGAGGGTATCGGCTAGGCGCACTGGGCCGGCGTCAAGTCACGAGGCCTTGTCGCCGGCGGCTTCGGTTTCCATCTGTTTCCGGATGAGATAGATGGTGCTCCGGCCGCAGCCAAACCGCTTGGCGATCTCCTGTACGCGCATACCCAGACGGAGTTGCTTGCGGACTTCCCGCTTCTTCTCCTCGCCCAACTCCGAACACCTTCGACGATTGGGTGTCATGCCCGCGGCGACCGCCTGTCGGCTCAACTCGGGGTGACCATAGTCGTACGCGCGGCAAACCGTGCTGACTCCGACGTGCAGGGCGGCGGCAATCCGCTCGAAGGATAACTTCTCGTCGTCGTGCATTCGCACCACATCCGGGGAGATGTCCTTGTATTTGGCGGCCTTGCTTCGACCCTTGCCGCCCTTCTTACTCGGGCCCCAAGAGGGACGCTTTCCGGTTTCGGCAAATGCCAGAATCTGTTGCGCGTATGCCCACGATATTTGGTGCGCGGCGGCAATGGTCTGGATGCTCGCGCCATTGTCGTGCAACTGCTTGAACTTGGGGGCCAGCCGCTCGTACTTGGGGACCTTCTCGATGACCACCTCGACCGACTGCGTTTCGGACGGAATCGCCGTCAAGGTCGGAACGTCGCAGTAGCCCTTATCCTTGGCCACCTTCCTCAGCAAGGCGACTAGGTCGGGGCTGAACTTCGCGATCCAACGGGCACCCCGCTTGCCCGGTATCTTCTCCTGCCGGATTCTGATCGGGCCGGTGAGCGCGCGAATGGCCTCGGCCGCCATGGGGATCTCCTGATGGAGCAACTCGCGAAGATCGGCAAGGTACACCTTCGCGCGCTCGACATCCAACGGCGCTGGCGGCGGTTGGTTGTGGACCTCCGCCTCGCGGATCATACGCTTCAGGTCGTGCACCTCTTTCTGTAGCTCTTTGATCCGTGTATGGTAGCCGTCGCACAAGGTTCCGTCGGGTTCCTGTTCCACCTGCTTGACGAGCTTCTTGATCCGGCCCTGATAGTTGCGGACCTTGGCCTTCATGGGCTCGGCATCAACCCGCGGTTTGCTGGCCTCCTCTTCCAGGTAGCCGTTGGCCCTCTCGACCAAGTTGGCAATCACTTCCTCGGACAAGAGGTGGTCCCCAATATGGCCAAGAAGACAGTCCTCGATGATCTGCGTGCTCTTGGATGTCGTCAGCGCACAGTCTTTGGCGCCAAGGGAACCGGCTCGGCACGACATCACTTTGTACTTGCCGGCCGAACGGGCCAATTGCAGCTCGGTCCCGCAATGCTCGCAAAACAACGTGCCGCTGAACAGCGTACTGGCCGACTTCTGATTGCGGGTCCACTTCCTGCCGGTCAGCGGATGAGCCTTCCGGATTCGTAGCAGCTTGAGCCAGGCTGCACGCCAAAGTTCTTTCGGGACGATCGCTAGGTCGGGATCCTTGTAGATTTCCCATTCGGACCGTGGATTTTGGACCTTGACGTACTTTTCCAGTTCGTAGTCGTACTCGCGCCGCTGCCGGTTCCAGACGAAAATGCCAATGGCGTCGGTGCCTTTGAGCAGTTTCTTGATCGAAGAAGCCGTCCAGCTATTGGAGCCATCGACCCTTTGCTGATTGAAGTGCCTTGCGATCTTGTACGGCGACCAGTTTTTGTGGACATAGAGCTCGTACATTTCCAGGCGGTGTGGCTGGGTAACCGGGTCGATACATGGCTCATGCCGCGGGCGCCCGTCCGGCCGGCGAACCACCTCGCCGTTGGCATCCCGGCAGATCCGGCGCGTGAAGCCCAGGGGCACTTTGCCGACGCATGTACCCCGAGAAACGGCACCTTTCATCCCCCGACGGACCTTCTGCCGCAGGCCCTTGATGAACAGCCGCGACACAAGCCCGTACATGGTGATCATGATATCCGCGTTTGGGCTGTTGAGATCGAAGCCATCCGATGCCCCAACCATCCGCTTGCCCAAACGCTTGGACGAATGGGCGAGCTTCCACCATTCGAGTTCATCGCGGCTGGCACGGGTGAAATCGTCGATATACGTGGTGTCGATCGGTTGATCTTCGTCGCCAAGAACCGCCTTGTAGGAACTGTAACCCTGGCGAGCCGGATTGAGTCCACTCACGGAGTAGTCGGCGAACACATAGGCCCAGGGTATGAAGCGGTTCTCGCTCTTGGCCTTTGCCAGCGAGTTCGTCATCTGATCGATGATCGAGTGCGCGCTGCTGTTGTCACACGAGAAGCGGTTGTAGCATCCCGCTAAGTGCGAGCTGAACCGAATGAAGCCGCGAACTTCCTCGAGGCCAACGGCACCGGTGCGATGTCGCTCCTTAAAATCGTCGACCATCTCGCCGATGGCCTCCTCGGTCGCTTCGGGCAATAAGCCGGCATCGACAATCTCAGGCCATTGCCGACGTTGCTGTTCCAGGTATGCTTGTGCGAGCCGTGCAAGTTCTTCATCGGGCGGCAACCCCCGATCCAGCTTCGCCCTCCGGGGGCGTCGCTTCGGCCGAGGCAACGGTGCATCCGGTTCGGACGGATCCGGGGGGCCGTCAGCGTCTCCGTCCGAGCGCCGACACCGCCGGCCGCCGCGGATAAACGGTGGCGGTAGGAGGGCCGCTTGCCGTGGGAAGTACGGCGCGGGAGAAGGTCGACTCGGCGGGCCACCCGGTAGATATTTGTGCGAGCTTTGCGGCGGATGGTGCCATTTACCGGCGATGGAGACCGGATATGATCCGCGGCCCGTGGATTGGCGCCGGTCGGCTTCCACCAGCAAGTGGTTGCCGTAGCGGTCTCGTTTGGGACAGTTGTCCAAGGTGGCCGATGGGAAGGTACCGTTCTTCGACGTGAGGTCGCCACGCCAAAGCGATGCAGCTTTACTCTGCCGTGGGTATCCCTCTGCTGGCTCGCTGGCGAGTCCGAGAATAAGGCCAAGGGCAAGCAGGAAGTGGGTAACACGAGTTGTGGTCGCGCGCATTGGTTCTCTCCGCGAGGTGTTGGACTAACACCCCTCGGGGAGAGCATGAAGACTCGTAGTGGCTGATGGAGGCCGGTTCCCGGCTTACATCAGCTTCGTATAGAGTCCTGGCTTCACCAGGACCAGAATCGCATCCCCTTCGAAGCCAACGACTTCGGGAAGCAAGTCCAGCGCCAGCGGCAAGCCATCGATTTCGTTCACAAAGGTACAAAGGCAGTCGCCCCGACCTACATTTCCTAACGTATCTGTCTATTTTAAAAAACTGCTGTTTGTCATGATTCGAGAATCGTGTAGATTTTCGGCATGACGATTGACGAACTCAAAGAACAACTTCGCCAGCGTGATGCCTTGATCGCGGAGCAG
>Ga0180435_10000405_pt1 | contig 45007 bp, 35 predicted proteins | sample SS_ome_3_FD_132467 | JGI IMG/M metagenome (GOLD analysis project Ga0180435, IMG submission 132467) | Hypersaline lake sediment archaeal communities from the Salton Sea, California, USA - SS_3_S_1 metaG | ecosystem: Environmental > Aquatic > Non-marine Saline and Alkaline > Hypersaline >... | reverse complement strand
TTCGTCCAAACTCTACGTTGCGGATGTCGATTTTTTCCTCGACATATCAAACATATGCCTGCGGGAAAATCTCCATTCGCGTCTTGATTTTTAACGAAAATCCGAATTTTTCAAGGTTGCCTACAGAGATGCCTGTCTTATTATACGTGACCTGCCATCTCAAAAATCGGCAGATACATCGCCACGACCAATGTACCGATCATACCGCCGAGGAAAACCATCATAAACGGCTCGATCATAGCAGTGAGGTTGGCTACCGCCTGGTCTACCTCTTCATCATAGAAATCAGCGATTTTTTCAAGCATCGTATCGAGGGCACCAACCGATTCACCGACATTGATCATCTGCACAACCATGTTCGGGAAAACACCGCTTTCGAGCAGCGGCTCCGCCATCGGGCGCCCCTCTGAAATTGCGTCGGCTACCCTGAAAACGGCTCGTTCGATGACTTTGTTGCCGGCAGTTTTGGCGACAACTTCAAGTGCTTCGAGAATCGGCACACCGCTCTGCAGCATCGTACTTAAGGTACGGGTAAATTTAGCCACCGCTACTTTTCGAATAAGAATACCGACAACCGGCAATCTTAAAAAAAACTGATCAATGCGGTATCGCCCTTTTTCGGTCGAATATACCTTTTTAAAAACGTATGCCAGCAAGACTACCGGTAAAATAATCCAGAGCAAATGTTCTTTGAATGCTTTACTCAGAGCGACAACAACCTGCGTGGGCACCGGCAATGCAGCGTCCATCTGGGAGAACATTTCTTCGAAAACGGGAATAACGAAGACCAGGATTATAATCAAAATTAAAATCGATATGGCCAAACAGATAGCCGGGTAGGTCATGGCACCCTTGATTTTTTTCTTCAGTGCCATGGTTTTTTCCATGAAAATAGCCAGCCGGTTCAAAATAGTATCGAGAATACCGCCGGTTTCCCCGGCCTCGATCATATTGGAATAGAGGCTGTCGAACACCTTCGGATGTTTCCGCATCGAATCGGCAAATGTGGTGCCTGCCTCGACATCCTCCCTGATTTCTGAAATCGTTCTTTTGAAAGTAGCGTTTTCCTGCTGCTTACTTAAAATTTCCAGACATTGGACAAGCGGAAGGCCGGCATCGATCATGGTTGCCAGCTGCCTGGTAAACACAACGACATCCTTGTCGGTTACCCGGGGCTGGAAAAAAGGAATATTTTCGAGCAGATCTTTCGGTTTTTCTTTAACGACAGGATTGGAAATACGCATCCGCTTGACGTGGGCGAGTGCAGCCGCCTGATCCGGCGCCTCTACTTCACCTTTCCTGCGTTCGCCGTACTGGTTTCTCCCTTTCCAAACATAGGTAGGCATAACGATCTCCAGAAATGCGGGAAATGTTCTTAAGCTTCAGGAAACGAGAAAAATGACCTGATGGTCAATTTATCACAAATCCTATTATATTCCATGAGGTTGGATAATACAAGGAAGCTTTGAAACAAATTTCCCTGTCTCCGGGGGGGGCAATTGCCCGGGTGTAAGTAAAGGGTAATTAAGGGAAAAAAAAGAAAAACTGAAAAATAGTAAAAATGGCGGCCTGGTTTGCTGGAATTAGATTTTTATTGCCAGTATTGATGCCTGTTGTTATACTATAAAATTGTTGATATAATTTTAAATATCATATGCTGCGTATGATTCAAATACCAAGAACCAAGCGGAGGCTGCAATGGGACAAGCAACAACGAAAATGAGCGGCACGTTTACGCCGGTTATCGATAAATGTGAAGGATGTGAGCGTATTGTAGAGGAAGACGGCGTCAATTACTGCAGAACGTACGTAAAACCTGAAGCCAAATGGCGGCTGGGAATCTGCAATTTTGCCACCCACCAGAAGCCTGAAATCAAGGTTGCCAAAGTTCGGATCAACCCGCTTAAAGCATCAAAGCGTGCGTCTAAGCGTAACAGCTAAAAAAAATCTGGTCGTCCACTTTACTGATTACCACAAAAATCCCGGAATCTCCCCAGGAGGTTCCGGGATTTTCTTGTGCTGAAGTTCAGCTTCAGTTTCCAGTTTTCACCGTATTCAGGACCTGCCCACGCCGGTGTAGGTGAACCCTTTTTCTTTTAGCAAGTCAGGCTGATATACGTTGCGGAGGTCGATGAAATGCTTTTCTTTCATCACCGCACCGAGCCTGTCCAGATCCAGGGCGCGATATTGATTCCACTCGGTCATCACGATGACCGCATCGGCACCGGTGCAGGCGTCATATGCATTTTCCGTGTAAACAATCGATGCCGGCAGTAATTCGCGGGCCTCGTCCATGCCTTGCGGGTCATGAGCCCGGATGACGGCTCCTTTTTCAGCCAGGGCGGGAATGATCGTAATCGACGGGCTGTCCCTCATGTCGTCGGTTTCCGGCTTGAATGTGAGCCCAAGCACGGCGATGGTCTTGCCCGCTTCCGATCCTCCAAGCACATCTCTTATCTTTTTGACCATCATCGCCTTCTGGGCTCCGTTGGCCTCGATCGCCGCCTCGACGACGCGCAGGTTTTCACCGTTTTCCTGGGCAATTCTCATCAGCGCCAGCGTGTCTTTGGGAAAGCAGGAGCCGCCGTACCCGGGACCGGGATGCAGAAATTTTGAACCGATACGGCCGTCCATACCGATGCCTCTGGCCAATGCCACGACATCGGCACCGATTGCATCACAGAGCAGGGCGATCTCGTTGATAAAGCTGATCTTGGTTGCCAGAAAGGCGTTGGCCGCATATTTGGTGAGTTCGGCCGTTTCGATTCCTGTTTTGACAATGGGGGTTTCCTGCAGGAACAGCGGCTGGTAAACTGTTCGCAGTACTGCTTCAGCCCGCTCGGACTCGACCCCGATAACAACCCGATCCGGTCTCATGAAGTCGGTAATTGCCGCCCCTTCACGTAAGAATTCAGGGTTTGAGGCCACGTCAAAATCGGCCTTGGGGTTCACTTCCCTGATAATGCGGGCAACCTGCCTCGCCGTGCCTACCGGCACCGTGCTTTTATCGACGATGACGGTGTAATCTTCTAGATGTGGAGCGATTTCCCGGGACGCTTCGTAGATATAGCTTAAATCGGCGTATCCGTCTCCGCGCCGGCTGCTCGGCGTGCCGACGGCGATAAACACCGCCTCGGCTGTGCGCGTTGCTTCTGCCAGATCGGTGGTAAACGTAAGCCGGCCTTCTCTCGTGTTCTTGGCAACGAGCGTGTCGAGTCCCGGCTCATAGATCGGTATCTCACCGTGCTGGAGTTTGTCTATCTTATCGCTGAGCTTATCCACGCAGGTGACGTGGTGCCCGAATTCCGCAAAGCAGGTGCCGGTTACCAGGCCGACGTAGCCGGTTCCGATCATCGTGATTTTCATGACTGTTCCTGTATGTCCTTATGCTGCATTTATGGGCGGCCGCTGACCAAAAATAGCGGTACCGATACGAATAAATGTCGCTCCTTCCTCGATGGCGACCTGATAATCATGAGACATCCCCATGGATAATTCAACCGTTCCGCTGTCGCCAAGCAATCCTCTGGCCTGCAGATCTTCAGAGAGAAGCCGCAGGTCCCTGAAATAGGGCCGCGCGTCTTCGGGGTCCGGGGTGAACGGGGGCATCGTCATCAACCCCCGCAGTCTGAGCTGTTTCATATCCTGGATATGGACCAACAGCGCTGCTGCTTCTGCGGGATGAACGCCCGATTTACGGTCTTCGAGACCGACATTCACCTGGACGAGAATATTGAGAACCCGGCCCGCCTGCTCACAGTGCCTGTTCAAGGCAGCTGCTATCTTCAGCCGGTCCACCGTTTCCACCATATCGCAGGTGGCCGCGCAGAGTTTGGCCTTGTTGCTCTGCAGGTTGCCGATGAAGTGGAGCTGAATCGCGTCCTGCAGGGCCTCCCGTTTCTCCACCGCCTCCTGCAGGTAGTTTTCACCAAAAATCAGCTGGCCGGCGGCCCTGGCCTGTTCTACGGCACTCACCGGGAATCGCTTCGATACCGCGACGAGTTTTATCTCCTCGGGGTTTCGGCCGCACCGCGCTGCCGTATCATGGATCGACGCTCGTATGGTTTTCAAGTTTGTTTCTATCATGGCGGTCAATTATTCAGCAGCAAAAGTCATAGTCAAAAAGCGCGCACGCGTTTGTGGTCGTCATGCGGGCGATTGCTTCGATATCCGTGTTTCTGATCCGGGCGATTTTTTCAGCGGTATACAGGGTATAGACCGGCTCGTTTCTTTTGCCCCGATAGGGCACCGGGGTCAGAAACGGTCCGTCGGTTTCCACCAGCAGCCGTTCCTCCGGAACCAGTGCGGCAACCTCCTGCATCTGGTCGGCTTTCTTGTAGGTGACGATCCCTGGAATCGAGACATGAAAATTGCAATCGATCACCTGACGGGCGAAGGCAATATCCCCGGAGAAACAATGCATGATGCCGCCGGCAGGAAACGGTCCTTCTTTATCTAATATAGAGAGGCAGTCATCGTGGGCCTCGCGGTCATGGATGATCACCGGCAGGTTCAACGCCTTGGCGAGGCGGAGCTGTTTGCGAAAAACCGTACGCTGGATTTCCGGATCGGCATAGCGTTTTACATAATCCAGCCCGATTTCCCCATAGCCGACAATTTCGGCTGGGGCCGCTTGGACCAGATCGGCGATATCGCGCAACACGTCATCCGATGCCGTCTCTGCATCATGCGGATGCACGCCGACGGTTGCCCTGACGGCTCTATGGCGGCGGGCGATTGCGACGGCTGCCCGGGAACTGTCCAGATCAATGCCGATCGTTACGATTCCCCTGACACCGTGATCCACAGCCCGATCAATGACGGCATCAAGGTCGCCGCTGTAATCGCTCATGTCCAGATGGCAGTGGCTGTCGATAATGGAAGTATGATCGGAAAGAACCGGAATCGGCGGTTTGGCTTTACTCACGATTGTTTTCCTCCGGCAGCTTTCATAGCAGATTCATACGTCCTCTGCAACCGCTAATCGTTTATATCCGGGCCGCAGCAGAGACAGATCACACCCGAGTATACGCAACTGATCGACATTTCCCGTGAAGGTGCCGATAAAATCAGGTCTTATCACCGCTCTCAAATAACCGTCTCAAACGAGCAGGGTATCCTTTATGCATCTGATTTTTAATAAAAAAAAGAAAAAACTCCTTCAACTCAAAAAAAATCTATCGTATAGTAATATAATACGAATAAGGGAAGAGGTGCGGAGTTAACGAGGAATTAATGATTTTCAAATATTAATAAATGGTTATATACGACACCTGCCGCCATATTCATGACACGACGTGTAGCGAATTGAAATTATATTTTCAGCAGAGTCACCAAAACTCAACATGGGGAATCGGGTATGAATTACGGAATTGTCAGTCAGGAACAGATAGAGCAGATCGATAGGATTCTCACTGACAAATTGATAAAGCTGGGCGTTGATTGCGTTATCGTTATTGATATGGCGGGAAATATCATTACGGCAAAGGATAACGGAGAAAATAAATACGACGTATACTCGTTCGCCGCGCTGGCGGCCGGTAATTTTGCAACCGTTGATGCGATGGCGAAGCTCGTTGGGGAAGAAGAATTTTCACTGCTGTTTCACAAGGGCCAGGACTCGAGTATTCACTTCTCAAAAATTGATGAGGAGCTGTTGCTTATATCCATGTTCGGCCAGGAAATATCGCTGGGATTCCTGAGGCTTAACGTTGTCGATGCAATTGAAAAGATCAAGCAGCTCTGGCACAAGTCCGCCTGATCGGTAACCTGCATGCATGTTTCAGCGTCACTAACATTACCGGCTGACAAAGCGGGGGGAACTCGTTGAGCTTCATCAATTTGAAAGAGAAAGTCGTTCAGGTGAAAATCGTCTACTATGGTCCGGGTAGATGCGGCAAAACGACCAATCTCGAATATATAAACCGGACATATCGCAGTCAGATCGTGTCTGAAATGGTGAGCCTGAAAACCCATGGCGACCGTACGCTGTTTTTTGATTTCCTGCCGTTCAATATGGGCAAGATCAAAGGGTACGACATCAAAATCCAGCTCTATACCGTACCGGGGCAGGTAAAATACAATGCAACCCGGAAACTCGTATTGCGCGGAGTCGACGGGATCGTCTTCGTTGCCGATGCAATGGCGAAGCAGAGAGAAAAGAACATTCGCTCCCTCAACCAGCTGCATGAGAACCTGCTCTCATACAAAGAGTCGATTTTCAAGATTCCGCTGGTTATGCAATACAATAAAATTGATCTGAAGGAACACGGAATCCCGATTCTGCCGACCGAAATACTGCAGAAGGATTTGAACTCACGGCTTCAGGTACCGTACTTTGAAGCCAGTGCGGTCACCGGGTACAACGTTGCCGCGACGCTGAAAAAGATTATCGCATCAACGATTATTTCCATTCAGAAAAAATTATTCTAGAGAGAAGGGATGGCGGAAGAATACAGAGGCAGTCAATATGACGATGATTTGACCGTCGGCCTGGATGATTTTGCTGACGACTCATTCGATACCGGCTATGTGGACTTGTTCGAGTACGCCGGAGCGGAAGAGTCGCCGATTTCCAGGCTCAAGACGATCATGCTCTCTATTGAATGGGAAATTACCGACGAACTGTTGATTAATTTCAACGATGAACTGGTGACGGCCCAGCAGGCATGGGCTGGCGATCAGGTCAAACTGGTCTATATCCAGGCACTGCAGAAAATCTCCAAATATATCTACCAGAAGAAATCCGACGCACATCACAACGCCATGAAGGTGATGCTCGCGTTCTTCTACGATCTTGAAAAAATCGTCCTGGATACGCAGATATCCGAACAGGAGAAACGGGAAATCCTGTTCGAGGACGTCAAGAAGTTCGAGCGGCTGAAGCAGCAGATCGGTCTTGGCCAGGCACCGTCCGCCGCTCGGCCAGTCGAAGATACCATTGATCTGGGTGAAGTTCGCAGAGCGTCGCTTGAAACCGGTGATACGCATCCCGAACTCTATAACCTGAAAGCGTATATTCTCGGTATCGACTGGGAGATTACCGATAAGGAATTAACGGAAATCAGCAGAGAAGTCGGGGGCCTCCAGAGTAAATGGTCGTCGAGTAAACCGCACATGCTGCTGCTCCAGGGGATAGACGCGCTCGGCGGATATATCAAATTGATGAAGAGCCGCTCTCATGCCGATGCGTTCAAACTGCTGAACTCTTTCTTCCTGGCCCTGGAAACGGTTTTCGAACACAGTCTCGGCAACCGGGAAACCAAAGAACTCCTGTTGGGTGAAGTTAAAAAATTCAATCGGTTCAAGGAAGAAATTGCCGATACCATCACTCCCGAGGCGATTGCCGAACATAAGGCCAGACCGCCTGAGGATGATGCTGCACCGGCCCTGAGTGACGGCTCCGGAAGCGTCGATACGGAGCTGAATTTTGGCGACACCAGTGAATTCGAACAAACAGCGATAGCCGAAGATATCGGTGAGAACGAGAGTTTTTCCGAAGAAACGCTGGAGAAGGTTTCCTCCTTCTTTGGAGACCTGGAAGCGGCTGAATCAGATGATTTTGCGGCGCTGAGTACTGAAGATGCCCTGCGTGGGGTGGATGTCGAGACCGAGGCCGATGATGACTCCGACGAAGCTGCCTTGCCGACGATGGGCGACGGCGTCCTGGCTCCGGCATTGGCCGGCTTGGATGACGATATTGAAGATGAAGCAGCCGGGGGGCCGGCAGGCCCGATCCAGGGTGTCGATGTCGAGACCGAGGCGGACGATGACTCGGGTGAAGCTCCGCTGCCGGTAGCGGACGGAGAAATTGCTCCGGCCCTGTTTGAAGACGGTGTTGGGGATGATGGTGATTTCAGTGCAGCCGGCGACGCCGACGGCGAAATAAGCCGCCATGTCGATGATTTCTTCGGCGACGATCTCTTTGGTGAAGACGCGGAGGAATCTACAGACGATGCGCTGGCGCCGGTAGATGGCGATGCACCGGTTGCACCCGCATTGAGCGGTATTGATGTTGAAGATGAGGAAGACGAAGCTGAAGTGATCAGTGACGATGTCGAGGTGGAAGTCGATTCATTCCTGGTCGAGGAATCAGCGATTTCTGACGGACAGGCGGTGAACGACGAACAGTTTGCGGTGCTGAAAACTAAAGTCGAAGAACTGGAAACCGAAATCAGCGCTGAAAACCTCGCATCAATCAGGACTGAAATCGAGGATGTCAAGGAACAGCTCAGCGGAAAGCCCATCGAAAAAACGTTGACGAATCTGGTGAGCACGGTTGTGCAGAATATCGATACGGAAGCAGGTAGATCCAATGCTGAGGCTCTCGCTCTACTGCAGTCCGTATTTGGAAATCTCGAGCAGGTGCGGCGCTCCGAGGTCGATCAGAATCGGGCGCTGGAGCTGTTGTCCAGCGCCACTGAAAATATCCTGCAGTGGCAGCAGAAGCATCTGAGCCGCTGAGAAGATTCACCCGGCAGCATTGAAAAGTCCGCATGCACTGCATGCGGACTTTTTTTGTGGTTTCTGCTCCGAGCCCCTCAACCGTGGGCATAGAGCGCGACGAGGGTCAGCAGCGTGTAGATTCCCAGCCATCCGCAGATAAAGATCAGAATGGGTTTATACCAGCGGTGCCCTTTGCGAAGAAAGAGCAGCGCACAGACCAGTGCGGCCGGGACAATGATACCGGCCAGAAACGGTGGGAAATAGCGCAGCAACTCCTGCAGTCCAAGGAAGAACCAGGGGCCGGTGATATAGAAGACCCCGAGTTTGTCAGGGTCCATCGGCGCGGCCATGAACAGGGAGAACAGCAGTATCGCGCCGATAAACAGCAGATGCCGCGAAGTCTGAGCCCGATAGCGCCGTATATGATCCCAGGCCAGATAGAGGAAAAGCAGGTCAAAGGAAATGACATGATGCAGGTAAACCCGGTACATCCCATGCTCGGAAACGGCAAAAAGCAGGTTGTTCAGGTGGGCGCCGAGCAACGGGATGGCGGCGACGATGTGCTCGGCAATCATACCGGCCGAGTAACCGGTTGCATCGCCCCGCAGCACGTATCCGGTAAACAGCAGGACCAGGATACAGGGCAAGGTGAGTATGAGGTAGACGAACTGTCTGCCGAACAATGATTGGGAGGCGTCGAAAACAACCAGGTAATGGATGACGGCGAAGAAAAAGAAGAACTGACTTGAATAAAAGTGCAGCGATCTGAAAAACGCGCCGTACGGTACGAGGATATCGATGGCCGATGTCGAATAGAACGGTTCCGCCGGGCTGTAATGTATCCCTACGACAATTCCTGAAATGAGCGATATGTAGAGGCTGATCAGGCTCCATTCTCCCCACTTGATCAGGACGATCCAGCCGATAATTCCATTACGCTCGGTCATCGTGATCAGGGTATCGTAATCAGGTATGTGTCGGAACCCTCGGTTTTTTCCACAGGGTAGCGAGGCAGCCTTTTTTTGGCTGGTCCGTGGAGTACCTCACCGTGCGTGCTGAACTTGCTCTGGTGGCACGGACACTCGATATAGCCTTCTTTTTCCTTGAAATTCAATTTACAGCCCAGGTGGGTGCAGGTTCTCGAAACGGCCCAGGTGTCGGACTGGTCGGTAAAGACAAGAAAATCGTCCTTGGCGATGAATTGATCGTTCTGGAATGTACCGGTGACCTCAACGATCCGCGGTTTCCGGGGGACCTTGAAACCGATGAACCGGATAACCGGCCACAGAAACAGCAGGCCGGCCGCGGCCAGAAGGACCCGGCGGCCACTGGAAACTGGTTTGTTTGTGTTGCTGTTGTTGCGCAAGGCTGTTCTGGAACATCAACGATATTTTTCTATCAGGGCCGTACCGACGTGTGGCGGTACGAGGCCTTCCACGTCGCCGCCGTGGCTTGCCGCATCCTTTACGATTGATGAACTGATGAAAATCCACCTGAAACCCGGCATCAGAAACACCGATTCGACCGATCGTTCAAGTTTACGATTCATCAGGGCCAGCTGGAATTCGTAATCGAAATCGGATACCGCACGCAGCCCCCTGATAATTGCCCGTGCCTGCTTCTGGGCGGCATATTCGACCAGCAGGCCGGACACGGTATCGACTTCCACGCGGTCCTCGTCAAGGAAGCACTGCTTGATCATCTGTTTGCGCTCTGCAAGCGAGAACAGTGGTTTTTTCCCGGGATTGATGGCGATCGCGACGATGACCCTGTCGAACAGGCTGAGACTGCGGTCGATCAGGTCAAGATGACCATTGGTGATCGGGTCGAACGTGCCTGGATAGATGGCCAGGGATCTGGTGGTCGGTTTTGCGCTCATAGTCTTATCGGCAACGGCAAGGTTATTTGAGTTGGTAAAAGGTGAATGTACTGTCTCCGTATTTTCTCGTATCAGTTTTCCAGAATCGGTTCAAGGTTTCCGGCGAATCGAAGCGTTTTTGCTCCTCCAGGATCACCAGCGGATTTTCCGCGAGAATCGTGCACGTGTCAATGGAAGCCAGTATTACTGCGGTAAGCGGGGTCAGATACGGTGGATCGGCGAAAACCAGATCAACGGGACTGCTGATCGCGCCGGTGAGCGCCGGATGATCAAGCCCCTTGCAGAGGTCGTGCCTGACGATGCGGGAGCGGGAAGCCCCGGCGGGTATGACGGCGATATTTTCTGCGATGAGGTCCAGGGCCGTCCTCGCGTTATCCACGAAAACGGCAGAAGCCGCACCGCGGCTGAGTGCTTCGCACCCGAAGGCCCCTGTTCCCGCGCATAAATCGAGAACGTGGCGGCCGCCGATATCGGGTCCGATAATGCTGAACAGTGCCTCCCGGGCACGATCGGTGGTGGGTCTTATCGCGCTGCTGCGGGGCGGCGGTGTGCGGAGCGCACGGCCTTTTGCAGAACCGCTTATGATCCTCATTGGCCGGGAACGGTCCCTAGCCGAGGTAGGCCAGCAGGCTCTCGCCCGCGGTGACTTTATCGCCCACCTTGACGACGGCATGGGACTCTCTGGGGAGATAGAGGTCGACCCGGGAGCCGAAACGGATCAGTCCGAACCGTTCTCCGGCAGTGACGTCGTCGCCCGCCTGCAGCCTGCAGACGATTCTTCTGGCCACGAGCCCGGCAATCTGGACTACCGTAATCGTGCGATCGTCACCGGCATCCAGCGCAACGGCGCAGTATTCGTTGTGCAGGTGGGCTTTTTCGCTGTCGGCCGCAAAAAACGTTCCGGGCATATGGGTGACCCGGCGAATTTTTCCGGCCAGCGGTATGCGGTTGACATGGATATTGAACACGTTCATGAAAATGGAAATTTTCAACACTTCATCGGAACAAAACCGTTCATCTATAGTTTGCTCGACCATGATCACCTTGCCGTCCGCCGGTGCTATGACTCCGCGGTCAATATCCGGGGTGTGACGCTCCGGATCCCTGAAGAACATCAGGATGAACGTTGTTGCAAGAACCAGCAGCAGGCTGATCAGCTGCCAGCCCAGCAGCGCGCTGACCAGGGTCAGAAACGCTGCATAGCCGATAAACGGGAACCCTTCACGGGCAACGGGAATTCTTTCTTTGCGCATAGTCGTTATTTGTGGGTGCCGCCGCGGGCAATGGCGATTTTACCGGTTCTGACGATTTCCTTGATGCCGATCGGGCGCAGGATTTCTATCGCCGCCTGGATCTTCGAATGGGAGCCGGTTATTTCTATCGCGTAGCTCCTGGGGCTGACGTCAACGACCTTGCCCCTGAAGATGTCTATGATTCTCAATACTTCTGCACGGGTTTCAGCTTCGGCCTTGACTCTGATCAGAACCAGCTCCCGCTCGACGAAGTCGCCATCATCGATATCGACGACCTTTATCACGTCGATCAGTTTATGAAGCTGCTTGGTGATCTGCTCGATCACCTTGTTGTCTCCCTCGGTTATCAAGGTCAGACAGGAAACGTTCGGATCAACCGTTTCGGCGGCGCAGATACTCTCGATGTTAAAGCCGCGCCCGCTGAACAGGCCGGTAACCCGCGACAGTACGCCCGGCTGGTTGCGAAGCAGTACGTAGAGTGTGTGTTTCATAACAGATACCGTTTTCTTTTCGATTATCAGACCAGCAGCATTTCCGTCGTTGACTTTCCGGCAGGGACCATCGGGAAGACGCCTTCTTCACGCGATATTTCAAAATCCATCAATACAAAATTGTCGACGGCAAGCGCTTCCTTGATGACGTCCTCGACCTCGCTTGTCTTTGTCGCGCGCAAGCCGACAGCTCCGTATGCCTGGGCAAGTGCGACAAAATCGGGAGCGACATCCATGACCGTCGATGCATACCGTTTTTCGTAGAAAAGCTCCTGCCACTGTCTGACCATGCCGAGAAAACGATTGTTCAGAATCGCCACTTTTACCGGACATTTATACTGCATCGCCGTGGCCAGTTCCTGGATGTTCATCTGGATTGACGCATCTCCGGCGATGTCGATGCAGACCTTGTCCGGCATGGCGACTTTGGCCCCGATAGCCGCCGGCAGCCCGTAGCCCATGGTGCCGAGTCCGCCGGAGGTGAGAAAGCGCCTGGGGCTGTTGAACTGGTAGAACTGCGCCGCCCACATCTGGTGCTGCCCGACTTCGGTCGCGACAATCGCTTCGCCGCCGGTCAGTTTATCGAGCATTTCGATGACATACTGGGGTTTGATCTGTTCACCTTCTTCGATGTACGTAAGCGGGTGTTCTTCCTGCCAGCGCCTGATCTGCTCGAACCATGCCTGATGACGGGCCTTTTCTTCCTCGATGGAAACGTCCTGGTGGTTGTTGAACCAGTTATTCAGAGCGGTGACCGCTTTTTTGCAGTCGGAGACAATCGGGACGTTGACTTCGACGTTTTTACTGATCGAAGTCGGATCGATATCGATATGGATAATTTTTGCATTCGTCGCGAACGAGTCGAGTTTCCCGGTTACCCGGTCATCGAATCGGGCTCCGATCGATATCAGCAGGTCGCACTCCGCCACCGCCATATTGGCCGTATACGTTCCATGCATGCCGAGCATTCCCATGGACAGCTCGTGGTGGCCGGGAAACGCCCCCAGTCCCATCAGCGTCATCGTTACCGGGATGTTCAGCTTCATGGCCAGCTCGCGCAGCTCTTCGGATGCATCCGATAAGATAACCCCGCCGCCGACATACAGCACCGGCTTACGTGCCTCCATGATCAACCGGCAGGCCCGGTCAATCTGCTTCATGTTCGGCTCATAGGTCGGCTGATAGCTCTGCATCGATATCGGTTTCTTGTCCTCCACCTCGATCTGCGCGTTGATGATATCTTTGGGCAGATCGACCAGAACCGGCCCGGGCCGCCCGGTTCTGGCGACATAAAACGCCTCGCGCAGCACCGACGCGAGCTCTTCCTTGCGGCTGACCAGGTAGTTGTGTTTCGTGCAGGGGCGGGTGATTCCGACGATATCGACTTCCTGGAACGCATCGTTGCCGATGAGCGGAGTTGGTACCTGGCCGGTGAGGATCACGATCGGGATCGAATCCATGTATGCGGTTGCGATGCCGGTGACCCCGTTGGTCGCACCGGGACCCGACGTGAGCAGCGCGACACCGACTTCTCCGGTGACGCGGGCATAACCGTCCGCCGCATGCACGGCGGCCTGTTCATGGCGCACGAGAACATGATTGAGTTCGGGGCTGGCCATCAGTTCGTCGTAGAGATCGATGACGGCTCCGCCCGGATAACCGAAAATCGAAGTTACCCCTTCTTCCTGAAGGCATTTCACTATGATCTGGGCGCCGGTAAGCTGGGACATGATGCAATCCTTTTTAAGTATATGCAGAGTACGCCGAGGCGTGGAAAAACCGGATTATCCGGTCGTTTTAATCGAACCTTAAAGTATAGAAGTGTACGGGGAATATGTCAACATGCAAACGCAGGCGAAAACTGACGGGAATTTATGGAAACAGAACATTTAAAGCGGGCGCTGCCGGGAAAATAGCGCTTTGACCTTGACAAGGCCGACGGTGCGGGATTACTGTAGCAGAAAATTAACGGAAACCACCACGCAAAAGATAAAGACGATGATGAACACCGACCACATCCTGGCTCTACTCCTGCTCCATCGGATTGCCGCGGGATTGGTCGTGGATGTATAACCATACATACCCATGATTGTGAAAAGGCCGCGGTTATCATGACCGCGGCCTTTTTTTATGGAAAACAGCGAACCAACTGATCAGTACACAGGAGAAAGAGATGAGAGCGGAAGCAGTCAGCAAATACACGCCATACCCGCCGGTTGCGTTGCAGAACCGGACGTGGCCGGATAAAACGATCGATCGTTCACCTTCGTGGTGCAGCGTTGATCTGCGTGACGGCAATCAGGCCCTGATTCAGCCCATGAGCCTGAACAAGAAGCTGGAAATGTGGGATCTGCTGCTTGAAATCGGTTTCAAGGAAATAGAGGTGGGTTTTCCGTCGGCTTCCCAGGTGGAATTCGAATTCACCCGCGCGCTGATCGAAGACAGCCTGATACCGGACGACGTCTACATCCAGGTACTGACCCAGGCCCGTGAACACCTGATCAAGAAGACCTTTGAATCGGTCACCGGAGCGAACAAGGTGATCGTGCACCTCTACAACTCCACGTCGACACTGCAGCGCGACGTTGTCTTCAAAATGAGCAGGCAGGAGATCCTCAACCTGGCGGTCTACGGCGCGGAACTGGTGATGGAGGAGGCCCGGAAATATCCGGGTACAACATTCAGGTACCAGTACTCGCCGGAAAGCTTTACCGGGACCGAGCTCGATTTCGCCCTGGAAGTGTGTGAAGCCGTCATGGATGTATGGCAGCCGACCGCGGAAGATCCGGTCATTATCAATTTACCCGCGACGGTAGAGCTGACGACGCCGAACATCTTCGCCGACCAGATCGAATGGTTCTGCTCCCATATGAAAAACCGTAACGCCGCGATCATCAGTGTGCACACCCACAACGACCGGGGCTGCGCGGTTGCGGCCACCGAACTCGCGCTGATGGCCGGCGCCGATCGCGTTGAAGGAACCCTGTTCGGCAACGGTGAACGCACCGGCAACGTCGATCTCGTCACGCTGGCTCTGAACATGTTCACCCAGGGGGTCGATCCGCAGCTCGAACTGCACGATATCAACCATCTCATTGATGTGTATGAGCGGGTCAACCGAATTCCGGTGCACATGAGGCACCCGTATGCCGGTGAACTCGTTTACACCGCATTTTCAGGTTCTCACCAGGATGCCATCAACAAGGGTATGACCCAGTATGAAATTGCCGGTTCCCGGGAGTGGGCGGTACCGTACCTGCCCATCGATCCGAGCGACGTCGGCCGCACGTACGAGTCGATTATCAGAATCAACAGCCAGTCCGGTAAAGGTGGTGTTGCCTACATCATGGATCACGAATTCGGTATCAAACTGCCCAAGGAAATGCACCCCGATTTCGGTGCCGTGATCCAGGAGGTAACCGATCGGGAAGGACGTGAACTGAAGCCCGAGGAAATCCACCACGAATTCGAAACGACCTATATCGACGTGCATGCCCCGTTCGACCTGCATTCATTTCACGTGATGAAACGCCACTCGGACAAAGCCGAGCGACGCTCGTTCGCAGAAGTCGAGGCAACGGTCGAGGTGGAAGGCACTGAACGGGAAATCAAGGCGTCCGGAAACGGGCCGCTGGATGCGTTTTCCAACGCGCTGAAAGCCCAGGTTACCGGTGACTGGGTACTGTGCAGCTACCATGAACACGCGATCAATACCGGTTCTCACGCCAAGGCGATCGCGTATATCGAAATAGAGCGGGCGGACGGCAGGCGATACTGGGGCGCCGGCATCGATACCGACATCATTATCGCATCGGTTAAAGCGCTGCTGTCAAGCTTGAACCGGGCTTCCTGATTACAGATAGATTATGAAATAGAGGGGACATGCTTGAGTGTGTCCCCATGCTGGGCATCAGGGAGTAGCAATCGGCAATTAGAAGTTCCGGGGAAGGAATCGGGGTTGCTTGTCTTTCGCTGCTGCGCTCCGGCCTTTATCGCCGTATCAGTTCCACGACAAACGGTAAAAAGGCCTTCGGCCTTTCTCCTGCATTGCCAGACGTTCCACTGATACGGCGGGCCTCCGCGATGCAGCGAAAGACAAGCAACCCCGATTCCGCGATCTCTTTCCGTTTTTTCAATTCCTAAAAAACTCTGAATCTCTAGCGTGGACATGCTTCAGCGCATTTTCTTGCGGCACGTGCAGAATCATTACTTGCCAACGCTGTTTAAAATCATAAAACTCACACGTTTCAAATATTCCGATTCTGTTTGCCAACCTGCGTGGTAATGTGGTTAGTTAGCTCTCACATTTACCCACGCTAAAAATTCAATTCAAAAATAAGAGACATATGCAGAAAAAAGCACTGATTACCGGTATTACCGGGCAGGATGGCTCCTACCTCGCCGAATTCCTGCTCGAGAAAGGGTACGAGGTACACGGCATTAAACGCAGGACTTCGCTGTTCAACACCGATCGCATCGACCACTTGTACCAGGGGCCCCATGAAACGGATCGTAATTTTATCCTCCATCACGGGGATCTGACCGACTCTTCCAGCCTGATCCATATCATCGAAAAGGTGAAGCCGGACGAGATTTACAACCTGGCGGCGCAGTCTCATGTCGCGGTGTCGTTTGAGGAGCCGGAGTATACCGCCAATTCGGATGCACTCGGTACGCTGAGGATGCTGGAAGCAATCCGGATCCTGGGACTGGCGGACAAAACGAAATTTTATCAGGCGTCCACTTCCGAGCTGTACGGATTGGTGCAGGAGATACCGCAGACCGAAAAGACGCCGTTTTACCCGCGTTCTCCGTATGCGGTTGCAAAACTCTATTCGTACTGGATCGTCGTCAATTATCGCGAGGCTTACGGTATGTACGCCTGCAACGGCATCCTGTTCAACCATGAGTCTCCGCGGCGGGGTGAAACGTTTGTGACGCGGAAAATAACCCGGGCCATGGCGCGCATCGTGCTCGGCCTGCAGGATTGTCTGTATCTCGGCAATCTCGATGCGAAACGGGACTGGGGACACGCCCGGGATTACGTGGAAATGCAGTGGCTGATGCTGCAGCAGGACCAGCCGGAAGATTTTGTTATTGCCACCGGCGTGCAGCACTCAGTCCGGGCTTTTGTCGATGCGGCGGCAGCGGAACTTGGCGTCACCCTGTCCTGGCACGGAACCGGGGTCGACGAGACCGGCGTCGTTGAACGTGTCGAGAACGGTGACGGCGATGTCAAAGTCAAACCCGGCCAGACCGTGGTACGCGTCGATAAGCGATACTTTCGCCCGACGGAGGTGGAAACGCTGCTCGGTGATCCCGCCAAGGCGAAATCCAGGCTCAGGTGGAGCCCGGTGACGCCGTTTCAGCAGCTCGTATCGGAAATGGTGCGGACCGATCTCGAAGAGGCGAGAAAAGACGCCCTCTGCATGCACGAGGGATACAGCACGTATACCTATAACGAATAGAATTATTTTTGCGAAACAGTCCGGGAAGAGCGATACAGCAGCATGATAGCGGAAAATACGAAAATGAAAACGGATGATCACATTTATGTTGCCGGTCATCGCGGCATGGTGGGGTCGGCGATCGTCCGCCTGCTGGATCAGCAGGGGTATCGCAACATCATTACCCGCACCTCCGCCGAACTCGATCTCACCGATCAGCAGGCGGTACGTGCGTTTTTCGCCGCTGCATCGATCCGTCACGTTTTTCTTGCTGCGGCCCGGGTAGGCGGTATCCATGCCAACAACACCTATCCCGCCGAATTCATTCATCAGAACCTGATGATACAGGCCAACGTGATTCACGAAGCTTTTGCGGCCGGGGTTTCCAGGCTGCTGTTTCTCGGCAGTTCGTGCATCTATCCAAAGTTCTGCCCGCAGCCGATGCAGGAGGAACATCTGCTGACCGGTGTACTGGAACCGACCAATGAACCGTATGCGGTGGCCAAAATTGCCGGCATCAAGATGTGCGAATCCTACAACCGGCAGTACGGCACCGATTTTCGCGCGGTCATGCCCACCAATCTCTACGGGCCGGGGGACAACTACCATCTCGAAAATTCTCACGTGATTCCGGCGATCATCCGCAAATGCAGACTGGCCGGCTGCGCCGAGCAGGGAGACCGGGACGCGATAAAACAGGATGAAGCGCGCTTCGGATCGATTCCGGATGAGGTAGCTGCCGGTCTTTTTGAGAGCGATGGTAAAACCCTGAGGACTGAACCCTATGTGCAGTTATGGGGGAGCGGCACCGGCAGGCGGGAATTTCTCCATGTCGACGATATGGCCTCGGGGTGCCTGGCGGTGATGAATATGAGCGCCGAATCGTACCGCGAGCGTCTTGACTGCGACGAACTGGGACCGGAACTGACGAAACCCGCTTTTTTCAACATCGGTGCGGGTAAAGACTGCACGATCGGGGAGGTTGCTGCGATTATCAAGGACATCGTCGGTTTTCGCGGTGAACTCCGTTACGATTCCAACCAGCCGGACGGAACCCCCCGGAAACTGCTCGATGTGACCAGGATTACCGCCAGCGGATGGGCACCGCACTTTTCGCTGCGGGAAGGCCTGGGTGATGCTTACCGCTGGTATCTCGGGCAGCTCTAGGGCTCGTGCGGTAAAAATTTGACGGGCAGTTGCCGTCGTCACGGGACAGCCTGCAAAAGACCACCATTATGCCATGACAACAGAAGATTATTCAGAATCACTGGTCGTACATTTCAGAAGGGCGGAGGTCCTGAAGAAGCAGGCCCTTGACCTGGTGTCGATCGATTTGAACGAACGGCAGCTCTTCGACCTCGAGCTCATTTTGAACCGCGGTTTCTATCCGTTGACCGGGTTCCTCGGTAAAAACGACTACGAGTCGGTGGTAAACAATCTTTGCCTTGCCGACGGTACGGTCTGGCCGATTCCGGTTTGCCTCGACGTCGATGAAGTGGTGGCGCAATCGCTGCAGCCGGGACAGTTTTTAGCTTTAAACGATGAAGAAGGGTTTCTCCTGGCGATCATGACGGTTGCCGATATCTGGCAGCCTGACAAGAAGGCTGAAGCGCTGCAGGTCTACGGTACTGACGACGCGGCAGGACACCCCGGCGTCCGGCAGCTCTTCGACCAGACCGGATCTTGGTACGTCGGCGGCAGCGTCGAAGGGGTCACGCTGCCGGTTCACTACGATTTCCTGCAATTGCGGCTGACTCCGTCGGAAACGGTCAGGCGGTTCACGATGAACGGCTGGCGCCGGGTGCTCGGCTTTCATACCGAGCAATACCTGCACTGCGCCCATCGTGAGATGATTCTCGATGCGGCGGCCACCATCGGTTGTTCGATTTTCCTGCAGCCGGTGGTCGGCCTCGATCATCCGGGCGATGTCGATTTCTATACGCACATCTGCTGCTACCAGGTGTTCACGAGGAAATTCCCGCCCAATATGATCATGCTCGGCTTATCACCGTTTGCCGCCCGCAAGGCCGGGCCCCGGGAAGCCCTGCTGCAGGCGATCATGCGCAGGAATTTCGGCTGCAGCCACTTCATGGTATCCGCCGATCATGCCGATCCCTTTGCCCGGGCCAACGGGGCCCCGCTGTTTTATGAAGAGGGGGCGGCCCAGCAGCTGGTGAAGGATTATGCGGCGAAGACCGGTATTGAAATGGTCGAGCAGCAGGATTACGGCTACGATGTGTCAAAAGCGAAGTATTTTCCGCTGCAGGGTGCTCCGGACGGGGTTGAAAAAGTGACCTCGAACGAGCTCCAGAAGCGCATGATGCACGGGGAAGCGGTACCGGCATGGTTTGCGTGGCCGGATATGGTGGAAGAACTGCAGCATGCGTTTCCGCCAAAATCAAAACAGGGGTTCACCGTATTCATGTCCGGTCTGTCCGGCTCCGGTAAATCGACCATCGCCAAGGTCCTGCTGGTCAAGTTCATGGAGCTCAGGGACCGTCCGGTCACCCTGCTCGACGGTGATATCGTGCGCAAAAACCTGTCATCCGAGTTGACCTACTCACGCGATCACCGCGATCTCAACGTGACCCGGATCGGGTTTGTCGCCAGCGAAATTACCAAAAACGGGGGGATTGCGATCTGTGCGCCGATTGCACCGTACGAGGAGCCGCGACGGGCGAATCGGGAGCTGATCTCCCGTTACGGCGGATATATCGAGGTGCATGTGGCGACCCCGCTGGAGGTCTGCGAACAGCGCGACCGCAAAGGGCTCTACGCGAAAGCGCGAAGCGGCAAGATCAAGGGCGTTACCGGGATATCCGATCCCTATATCGAACCGGTCAATCCCGACATCACCCTCGACACGAGCACCATCACGCCGCTGGAGGCGGTTCAGGAAATCCTACGATACCTGCAGAATCAGGGCTACCTGACCTGATCCCGCCGGCAGCCCCTCAGCTCCTGTCTCGGTACCTGTTTACTGCAGCCGTTTCTTGACCATGTAGTACATCACCGGCACGGCCATCCTGCTGACCAGCAGTGATGCGATTTCGCCGAACATCAGCGAAATCGCCAGGCCCTGGAAAATCGGGTCGGCGAGAATCACCGACGCGCCGACGACGACGGCCAGCGCCGTCAACAGCATCGGCCTGAACCGGACCGCTCCGGCCTCTACGACCGCTTCCGCAAGCGGCAGTCCCTCGGCAATACGCAGCTCGATAAAATCCACGAGAATAATCGAGTTTCTGACGACAATTCCGGCGCCGGCCATGAAACCGATCATCGACGTGGCCGTGAAGAAGGCATTCATCCCCCAGTGCGCCGGCAGGATCCCGATCAGCGAGAACGGAATCGCCGCCATCACGACGAGCGGCGTCACGTAGTTCTTGAACCAGCCGACCATCAGCATGTAGATGAGGATCAGTACGACACAGAAGGCGAGGCCGAGATCCCTGAACACCTCGAGCGTGATGTGCCATTCCCCGTCCCACTTCATCGATGGTTCGGTCTCGTCGAACGGCTGGAATAAATTGTAGATTCTGATGCCTTCACCGGTCCCGCCGTAATCTGCCGCAGGCAGCGCCTGGATACGCTGGTTCATGTCAAGGATCGCATAGACGGGGCTTTCGACCGCACCGGCGACATCGCCGGTCACATAAATAACCGGTTTCAGGTTCTTCCGGTACAGCGGCTGCTGAACGTCGATTTGCGAAACCCGGACAAGTTCCCTGAGCGGCACGAGCGGGGCGTTCGGGGTGCGCTCGGAGCGCAGGGATATATTGAGGAGTTCATCGATGCGGGCGCGCTGGGAGCGGGGCAGTTCAACAACGATGTTGATCGGTTCCTTGTCGGCGGGCCGATGGAACAGATCGATCGACATACCATCAATGGCGACCTTGATCGTGCGGTTGATCTGCAGCTCCGTAATACCGTTCAATGCCGCTTTCTCCTTGTCCACGGTTATCAGCGTGCGGGTCCGGTCCGTTTCACGGTACCAGTCGACGTCGACCACGCCTTCGGTGTCGAGCATGATCTGTTTGACATCACCGGCAAGTTCGGTCCGATGCTGCTCGGTCGGGCCGTAGATTTCGGCGACGAGCGTCTGCAGGACCGGGGGGCCGGGCGGCACTTCGGCAACCACCAGCGCGGCTCCGTAGTTCGCGGCAATTTCCGTAAGGGCGGGACGGACCCGCTTGGCGATATCGTGGCTTTTCAGGGTGCGGCCGTGTTTCGGCAGCAGGTTGACCTGGATATCGGCAACCGTCGGCCCGCTGCGCAGGAAGTAGTGGCGTACGAGGCCGTTGAAATTGTACGGCGAGGCGGTGCCGACATACACCTGGTAATTGACGACGGATGGATCTTCGCGAATGACAGCGGCCATCTCCAGCGCCGCCCGGGAGGTTTGCTCGAGCGTCGTTCCTTCGGGCATGTCGAGGATGACCTGAAACTCGCTCTTGTTGTCGAACGGCAGCATTTTTACTTTCACGTGGCCGGTTCCGACCATAGCCATGGACCCGAGCAGCAGCGCCGTGATCACCACAAAAAAGATCAGGCGCCACCAGCCATGGGCAAGCAGCGGATCCATGATCCGGTGGTAGAGCCGCGTGAAAAAGTCGTCCGGAACCTCGTCATGGTTCTGGGGGGACCCGCCGGACCTGGCCTTTAAAAAATGGGTTGCGGCCCACGGGGTAACGGTAAAGGCAATGATCAGGGAAAACAGCATCGCCGCGGATGCGCCGATGGGAATCGGCCGCATATACGGTCCCATCAGGCCGCCGACAAAAGCCATCGGCAGGATCGCCGCGATAACCGCCCAGGTTGCCAGGATGGTGGGGTTGCCGACCTCACTGACCGCCTCGACGGCAATGCTCAGGAGCGGACGTCCTTTATTGGCCGGCAGGTGCATGTGGCGAACGATATTTTCCACCACGACGATCGCGTCATCGACCAGGATACCGATCGAAAAAATCAGGGCAAACAGCGTTATGCGGTTCAGCGTATACCCGTAGAGGTAGAAAATCAGCAGGGTGAGGGCAAGCGTCGACGGGATCGCGAACATGACCACGAGCGACTCGCGCCAGCCCAGGAACAGCAGGATCAGGATCGCCACCCCGAAAACGGCAATGCCCATGTGCAGCAGCAGCTCATTGGATTTTTCGGCGGCGGTTTCACCGTAATCGCGGGTTACGGTGATCTCGATATCATCGGGTATGACCGTACCTTTGAGCGTCTCGACCTTTTTCAGTACGTCTGCGACGACCGCAACGGCATTGGCGCCCGGGCGCTTGGCAATGGAAAGCGTGACGGCATTTTCAAGATCATGGCGATCCGCGGCCCCGTACAGCACATACTGCGAGGGTTCTTCGGCGCCGTCTGCGATCTCTGCGACATCTTCCAGATATACCGGCTTGCTCCCGTATACGCCGACGACGATTCTGCCGAATTCCTCGGCACTGTTCAAGAAGGTGCCGGTCTGCACCAGCACCTCGTGGTTTGCGCTGATGAGCGAGCCGGAGTAGCTTTGCCGATTGGCCTGCTGGATGACCGGAATAATTTCGTTGATGGACAGATTCCTCGAGGCAAGCTGCAGCGGGTCAAGGCGGATTCTGAGCTCCCGCCTGGTCCCCCCGATAAGCTTCGTTTCGGCGACCGCCGAAATATTTTTCACGACATCGTCGAGCTGGGCCCCGACCCGGCGCAGCATGTATTGATCGTATGTTTTCGAATGCAGCGTCAAGGCCAGGATCGGCACATCGTCGATGGTATGCGGCTTGATCAGCGGCGGCGACACGTTATGCGGGATGCGATCGAAATTGGTCGCCAGTTTCTGGTTGAGCCGCACGATTGCCGTTTCGAGGTCTGCGCCGACGAAGAACCTGACGATAAGCATGCTCTGTCCCGCCATGGACGTGGAGTAGATGTACTCGACGTTGGGCAGTTCATAGAGCAGCTTCTCCATCGGGATGGTAACCTGCTGTTCGACTTCCTTAGGCGTGGCTCCTTCCATTGAAACCATCACGTCAATCATCGGCACCTTGATTTGCGGCTCTTCCTCACGCGGCAGCATCACCACCGCGAGAATGCCGAGCAGCAGGGAGCCGACAATAGCCAGCGGGGTCAGCTTGGAGTCGATGAACATGCCGGCCAGCTTACCGGCAAACCCCGTATGTTCTATGTCTTTCGTATCCATGGATGTCGTACCGTTAGGGCGATAATAATTGCTGATCTTGCCTGCGGTTAATTGATCGTAACCTTCCTGCCGTCACTGATTTCGGTCAGGTCAGACACGACGACCTGTTCGCCGCCGTTGACGCCGGACAGAATTTCGATATGGTCGCCATGGGTCAACCCGGTCTTGACCAGCTGCAGGCGCGCGGTCCCGTCCGTGACGATGAAGACCCGGTCAAGTTGTCCGAAAGGCTTTACCGAGGCGGCTGGAACCATGATTGCCGTGCCCGAGCTTCCCGGCAGGCTGACCCGGGCAAACTGGCCGGAGCGAAGGGCGGGGGAGGGCGCTACATCAAGTTTGATCGGGGCGGTCCGTGAGCGAGGGTCGGCGGTTGGGGCGATCTCGGTTATCGTTCCTTCGATATCGAGATCGGCAGCGTCTATTCTGACCGGCAGCCGATCACCGATTGTCAGGGCCAGCACGAGGGCTTCCGGTACGTCGGCGATGACCTGCAAACTGGATTCATTTTCAATCGTGAGCAGGGTTTTCCCGGGAACGGCGAGATCACCGATATTTGCGGGTTTGCTCGTGATTACCCCGTCAAACGGGGCCTTGATGGTCGTGTAATCGAGCATGGTCCGGGCCTCACGGTATGCCGCCTCCGCGATTTTCCGGCTTTCCTCGAGGGTTCTGACGGATTCCTTGGTCGCCGCGTTTTTCTGCAGCAGGTTCTGTTCCCGCTTCAGGTTGCGCTCGGCTTGGTCGAGCTGGGCCTGCGCCTGAGTGACTTTGGCCCTGATTTCATCGGCGCTGATGACGGCCAGGATATCGCCCCTGGATACGCTGCCGCCGAGTTTGACCGGCAGCTTCGTAATATTTCCGCTGATACGGGCGGCAATCGATGCGCTCTCGGCAGCCTTAACCGTCGCCATGACCTCGACCTGGCGCAGCGGGGTACGTTCTTCAGCGGCCGCGACCGATACCGCCAGCGCCGGCAGTTCGGGCGCTTTTTCATGATGGGCATGTTCTTCAGACTGACACCCTGCCAGAACCAGGAGTCCGATGACACCGGCGATGGCGGGATAAAGTCGTGAATAAATCTGCTTTGGTATCATTATTGATTCTCCATTAATAGTTCAGTGGTCTCCTGAAATTGCTGATAGCCCAGGGCCCGGCGCAGGTTAGCCGCGGCAATGCGGTAATTGGCGCGGGCGGCGGATTGGCGCACGAGGGTGTCGGTCAGGCGTACTTCGGTGTCGAGAAGATCGGATGAGAGGATAACGCCTTCTTTAAACCGTTCGCGGCTGAGCTGGGCGCTCTCCCGGGCAACCTCGACCATTTTGTCGGTCACTCCCCGCCGTTCCAGGGCCTGCTGATAATTGAGCCTGGCCTCCTGGATGTCGAGGTTTATGCCGAGCCTCAATTTGTGCAGCTGTTCTTCCATTTCGTTCAGCTCCGCTTGCCTGAGCGCGACGTCGCTGTGTCCGAGCCTGCCGTCCCAGAGGTTGTAGTTGAGCTTGACGCCGGCCATCCAGGACTCCCCGGAACCGTCATTTTCAAAACCGTAGTCGACCTGGTAGCTGGCAAATCCATCAAGCGTCGGCCGGTTAACCCCCTCGGCACGATCCAGATTGGCCCGCGCGGCTTCGAGCATGGCGTTCAATCTGGTCAATTCCGGCCGCTCGGCCGGCGTTTTCGGAATAATTTGGGGGATGGTTACCCTGGTATTCAATGTCGTCGATCCGTTTTCAAGACCGAGCAGGTTCAGAAAAACCTTTTCCGCCAGCTCTTGGCGATGCTGGGATATAATCAGATTTTCACTCGTGCGGGCTTTTTGAACTTCAAAGTTCAATACTTCGGTCTTGAGCAGGTCGCCTGCGTCAAACCGGGCCTGGGCGACCTGCAGCGATGAGTCGATTGCTTCAAGCTCAGCCTGGCGGGCCTGGAGTTGGTCGGCGGCCTGAACGATATTTTGAAAGGCCCTGACTATTTCATAACCAAGCTGGTGTTCCACTTCCTTGAGGCCCGCTTCACTGGCAAGATACGTCGACGCGGCTGCTGCGACGCCGGCTTCGTCCCGGCCGCCGTTATAGAGCCGGTAGGTCAACTCGGCCTTGAGGTTTAAATTGTCGGTCCGGCCCGGGTCGTTGAAGTCGATATCGTTGGAAAAGGTCCCCTGGTTGAGAATGTTGCCGAAAGAGAACATCGGATTATCGGTCTGGGCATAGGCAGCGCTCAGGTCGATGTGGGGATGCTTGAGTACCGCTTCGGCCTGGGTTTGTGCGGCCCGCGCCGCTTCAATGCGCTGTAAGGCGATGCTGCTGTCGGGGCTGTTCCTGAGCCCGAAGATGACCGCTTCTCTTGACGTCCAGCTTGACGGTAATTCCCCTTCTGCGGCGGCTCTGCCGGCCGCCCCGGCAACCAGGAGCAGCGCACAGGCAATGCGGAAGAGAACGGGAATGCGTCGCGATGATGGTACTGATTTCATGGGCATGATCATAATCCTTTTCGCTGATACCGGGATAAAAACACAGTAATTAATTAAAGACTTAAATAGATATAAGAGAACCGGCTGCCAATGTCAAAATAAAATAGCATAAAACCGATAAAAAACCATATGGTTACTTGTACCTCGTATATTCATATGCTGCAAAATGTTTTCCGGTCTGGGGATGGTGACAGCAAAAGCTGTTGTACCTCGACAGCGTCGTGGTAAGGTACACCGGTTAACGTCGTTTACCCCAACCTGGAATTTGCAAGAGGATGAAGGTTTCCACCCATCTGCATCGATTGAACAATGTATTCGGCAGCGGCACCGCCTGGGGCTACCGGCGTTTCTGCCTGGCCTACGCCGGCAATGCAGTTTTCAATCGCCCGACACTGGTACGGATGACCCGCAGAAACCGGTATCGCCATGAAAAAAAGCTGCTCTACACGTCCATGACGGCGGGTTACGATGCGTTGAACGAAATACCCAGGCCGGCAGAGAACTGGGATTTTATCTGTTATACCGACAATCCCGATATCAAAAGCGATACGTGGCAGATCCGGGAATTGAACAACGAATTGAAGCTCGATCCGGTGCGGCTGTCGAGACTGGTGAAAATCAACAACCATCTCGTCGATTCCGGGTATGACCTGAGCGTCTATGTCGACGCAAATTTCAAAATTCGCGGTGATCTCGATACCTTCATCGCCCATGTGCTGCCGCCCGGTCAATCGTTTGCGATGCAGCTGCACCCGTTCAACAGTTCCCTGCGGGAAGAGCTGGAGTTATGCATCCGGGTCGGCAAAGACGACAAGGATCTGCTGCAGAAGCAATATCACCATTACGTCGAAGACAACCATTTTACCGACCCCTATCCGCATGTCGCCGCCGGCATGATCGTGCGCAGGTCGGGAAAAGAGGAAATCAGGAAGCTGATGGAAACCTGGTTCGAGCAGGTGCTATCCTGGTCCAGGCGGGATCAGATGGCGTTCAATTTTGCCCTCGATCAGCATCGGGTGTTCCCGCATTACAATCCCTATTGGGTCCTGCGGCGCTATCTGAAGAAAATGGATCACGGCCCGTCGTCACCGTAATCCTGACACGCGTTATTCCTGAACAGGTAAATCGTGGCGCCGACGGACACAGCCAGCAGCCCTGATCCGAACAAAATCAGGGCACATGACAACGTGGTCCTGCCGGCCGCAAATCCGATAAACGGGCCGCTGATGGAAAATGCGAGCCGGATGATCAGGCTCCTGATCGACAGCACGGTTGCCCGCACCGATGAATCGCAGTTGCGATTGATTAAATCGCGCAGCATCGGCGTCGTGTATCCGCGCACCAGATAGAAGGCGAACAGGCTTATCAACGCCGGTGTCAGCGGCAGTACCCCGAGCATGATGAAACCGGCCGGCAGCAGTGTCGTGACGAGCATCGCACGGCGCACCCCGAACCGTGTGACAACCGCGGCGGCACAGGCCGAGACGACGGCAACGGTGAGGTTCAGCATGACCCACAGCGGAGTGATTTCCCTCTCGGTAAAGCCCTGTTCGACGAAATAGATCTGGGCGGTCCAGGCCATACAGAGCGTGGCCATGCCGGCCACCGAACTGCCGACAATCGTGCCGCTGAGCTTTTTGTCGACGCACAGCGAACGGTAGCTGATTGCTGCGATCTGGGAAAACGACGGGCGGGTGACGATTTTGTGTCGGGCCGGTTCGATGAGCAGCAGCGCGGCGGGTATCCCGATCGCGGCGACCAGCGTCTGCACGACGTATACCGAGCGATAGCTCAGCCAGGCCGCTATGAGGCCGCCGCCGATTGCGGCAACCGTTTCGCCGAAGTTGCCCAGGGCCGTTATCCTCCCTTCGTAGCGGAGGTAGTAGTTCTGCTTTCCCTGGGCGGCAAGACTGTCGTAGAGCAGTGCGGAGTCCGCACCCGAGACGAAACTGCCGCCGAGACCGAGGATGATTTCCGCAGCCAGAAAACCGGTAAACGTGTGGGACAGCGAAAGGACCCCGAATCCCAGGGTTCCGAGGATTGCACCCCAGATGAGCGTGGTCCGTCGCCCGACGATATCGGCCACGTATCCCGACGGTATTTCAAACAGCGCAACACAGAGGGAATAGGCCGCCTGAAGCAGGTACAGGTGATAGGTGTCAAGCCCGTTTTCCGTGTAAAACAGGACGACGATCGGCATGATCAGCATGAGCCATTTGGCGAGCTTGATCAGGTAGAGGTAGTAGATGTTTGCATCCAGAGAGCGCAGCGGCACCATATCGAACGGGCAGGTTTATGATTGCAGGGCGGGAGAATCGAGCACCGTTTTCAGCGATGCGTCGATATGCTCCCGCGAGAAGTATGCTTCGAAAAACCGCCGGGCATCGTGCTGCCGTTGTTCAAAGCGTGTCGGTTCTGCCACCAGTTCCTTGACGGTGTCCGCCAGGGCGGCTGCGTCCGCCGGCGGTACAAAGTGCAGGCCGGGGTGCGCCGTTTCCAGCATGTCGGGATAGGCGGTTGAGGCCCTGGTGACCACCGGGCGCCCGCACGCAAGCGCCTGATAAACCTTATTGGGGATCACCCGGCCGGCTTTGCCGGATTCACCGAAAACGCCGAGCACGATGTCTGCCTGTCCGATCCGTCCGGGCAGGGACTCATAGGCGATCCAATCCTCAAAATGCAGGTTCAAAATTCCGGCGCCGCGCGATTCGCAGGCTTTGCGCAGCGGACCTCTGCCGAGCATGATCCATTGCGCCTGCGGCACCAGCTTTGCGGCGTCGACAATGACCTGGGGGCCCTGCAGGTGGATAAAGCTGCCGAAAAACAGGATTTCCGGCGGATCGGACAGGGCCTGGCGGGGCTGTGCGGTGAACAGGCCCTCTTCCGCCCCGACGGGGATCACGAATGTCGCGTCTGCGGGACTGTTCAGTTCTTCGATGAAAAAATCGCGATGGGCCTGCGTGTCGGCGATGACGACATCGGAACGGCGGAACAGCGATCGTTCCCACTCCAGGAGCTGCCGGGCCCGGCGCTGCGATGCCTGATATTTTCGTCGCTCGAATACGACCTTGTCCCAGCTGGAAATCAACGGATCGAAGATCAGCGGAATGCGCTGTTTGTCGGCGTACCTCCTGGCAGCGTTGAAATCCCGATGCCTGAAGCACGGAACCCAAATACAGTCGGCGGTTCCCGGCCTGGTGATGATCGATTCCACGGTTCCGAACAACGATGAACGGGGCCTGAAATCGCGAATCTCGAACCCGCGGCCGCGCAGCAAATCCCGGAGGATGCGATTACGGGAATAAGCGGGGTCGAAACGGCCCCACCACAGCATAACGGGTTTCATACGGTTCCCCTGGAACATGAATTCACGGTGTCGCCGGGCTGATGCTCCGGCGCGGGGTTTCCCTGGTTTGCAGGGTTTTTCGCTTGAGTGCGTCGAGTCTTACCAGTTCGGCATAATACCCGTTCAGCGCGATAAGATCCTGATGATTTCCCTGTTCAACGATCCGGCCCGAATCCATCACCACGATCCGGTCAGCCCGCCTGATGGTGGACAACCGGTGAGCGATGATAATCGAAGTGCGACCGCTTAAGGCTGCAACCGCCTGTTCGAGGATCGATTCGGTTTCCGAATCGATGGAGGCGGTTGCTTCATCGAAAACCAGGATGTCCGCATTCCGGCACAGCGCCCGCGCAAACGAGAGCAGCTGCTTCTCCCCCGATGAAAGCTCGCGGCCGCCGTCCCCGATGAGCGTATCGAGCCCGTTTTCGAGGTTTTCGACAAAGGGTTTCATGCCGGCCTGGTCAAGTACGTCTGCCACTCGTTGACGGGAACAGCCGCTGTTCATGACGATATTGGCCAGCAATGTGTCGTCCAGGATCAGGACATCCTGGAGGATGACGCCGACCATGGTACGCAGGTCTGCAAGTTTCAGGCGGCGAATGTCGCGTCCGTCGATCGCGATCGTGCCCGCCTGTGGTTCATAGAAGCGCAGCAGCAGGCTTATCAGGGTGGTTTTTCCGGATCCGGTGGGCCCGACGATGGCGACGGTCTGTCCCGGTTCGATGGTGAGATCGAGGTTGGCGATGACCGGGACGTCGGTGTCATATCCGAAGGACACGGAACGGAAAACAATTTCCCCGGTAACCTGGCTGATGGTCTGCGGTACACCGGGATCGACGATTTCCCGCCTGGTATCGAGCATCGCAAAAATTCGCTCCGCCGAAGCGAGTGCCGACTGCACAATCGAATACTTCTGGGCGAGATCCCGCAGCGGTTGGAAAAAGAGCCTCATATAGGCAATAAAGGCAATCAGCTCACCGATGGTGAGCGTTTTATCGATTACCTGGTAGCCGCCGTAAAGGAGGATCAGGGCTACGGCGACCCAGCTCATCAGCTCGGTGAGCGGCATGAACGCGGCAAACAGCCTGATCTGCCTCAGCGTCCGGTGCAGGTATTCACGGCTCAGTTCGTCGAACCGGTGAAACCAGCGGTGCTGCTCATTGAACAACTGGATAACGGATATGCCCGATACGGATTCCTGGATAAAGCTGTTTATCCTCGACAACTGGCTTCTGATGGCCCTGAATTTTTCCCGGGCCAGGCTGGCGAAGACGACGATCAGTACGAGTGCCAGCGGCAGGAACACGGACATTACCGCCGCCAGTTTCGCGTTCATGATGAACAACACGACGAGGATGCCGAGCAGCCTCAGCAGGTCGTTGAACAGCGTGACCAGCACCGAGGTGAACATCTCATACATATTCTGAATATCGTTGGTGAGACGGGTTACGAGACGGCCGGTGGGCTGTTTGTTCAGAAAAGAGAGGTCGAGTGCGAGAATATGATCGAACAGCTGCTGCCGCAAGCGGTGCATGATCGACTGGCCGACCCATTCCAGCAGCACCACCTGCACGAAGGTGAGCACGAAACCGCAGATGATCAGCAGACCGGTAAAGAAGCCGATGCGCAGAAGGCCGGAAAAGCGCTGATCCGGGGGCATATCGACGGCGGTTATGTAGGTGTCGATTCCGGTTTTCAACAGGTAGGGTAGGCTCAACGCGGCAAATGTAACACCCAAAGAGAGCAGCACGGCGAAACCGATCGCTCCTTTGTAGCCCCTGCTGTGCCTGAATATCCGCAGCCACAGGGGGAGGTCGTAGAACGTTGTCGACTGTCCTTTCTCCATATAGCCGCCGTAATTACGCATTCAGCCCCTCCTCCTGCAGCTGCTTGCGGTGGATCGACTGGTAAAAGGCATTGGTACGCAGCAGGGATTCATGGGGAGCGTCTGCGGTCAGCCTGCCGTTTTCGAGGATGAATATCCGATCGGTCATGGACAGCAGCTTGATCCGGTTCGATACGATGAACACGGTTTTATCTGCAAAGCGCTTGCGCAGTGCATCGATAATGCGGTTTTCAGAGGATGTGTCGATGGCCGACAGCCCGTCGTCTATGATCAGGATGGGCCGATCGGTCAGGAGCGCCCGGGCGAGTGCGACGCGCTGGCGCTGACCGCCGGACAGCGTAACGCCGCGTTCGCCGATAACCGTATCGTAGCCATTGCTAAACTCAAGAATTTCCTGGTGGATGTCGGCATCGGCGGCAGCCGCTTCGAGGTCGCCGGTTTGGACGTTTTCTATGCCGAAACCGATATTTGCTGAAATCGTGTCGGAAAAGAGAATCGGCTCCTGGGAGACATAGGCAATGTGCGCTCGCAGTCGGTCGATGGACAAGCGGTTGACATCGGTGCCTCCGAACAAGAGCGTGTTGTCGTCAACCGGATACAGCCGCAGCAGCAGTTTGCACAGCGTTGTTTTGCCGCTGCCGGTTTTGCCGGTAATGCCGACGATGCCGGAATGGACATCGAAGCAGACGTCTTCAAGCTGCGCAGCGCTTGAGCCGGGATATGAAAAGGAGAGCCCATGCGCCCTGAATGAAACGTTTCGCGGCGGCAGCTCGACGCTGTCAGGTGCATCGACCAGAATCGGTTCTGCGGTGACCAGACCGTGGATCCGGCGCAGAGCCGTAACACCGCGCTGGGTAAGGTTCGCGACCCAGCCGACGGCCATCATCGGCCAGATGAGCATCTGCAGATAGGTGGTGAACGCGGCAAAATCACCAAGGGTAATGGCCCCGTCGATAACAAGGCTGCCGCCGAAAACCAGGATAATCAGGTGACCGGTGTTGCCGATCAGCGTCGAAATCGGGAACAGCAGCCCGTTGATCATCGCCACGCGGATATTGGCATGGACGTAATCCTTACCCATGCGGTCAAAACGTTCGCTCTGGTCCTGTTCGTATGTATAGGCTTTGATGAGCTTGACCGATATGAGCGTCGACCGGGCAAATTCGGTGAGCAGGGCGAATTGTTCCTGAACCTGGTTGAAGCGGTGATGCAGGCGTGCCGACAGCAGCCGCGTGGCAATTGCCAGAAAGGGGAGGGGCAGCAGGGCGCAGAGGGTCAGGGTCGGATGGATATGCACCATGAATCCCACGGCCGCCAGCGACATGACCAGTGCATCGACGGCGGCGACCATTCCCATGCCGCAGGCCATCTGCACGGCATTCAAGTCGTTCGAGCCGTGTGCCATGATGTCGCCGGTGGAACGTTGTGAAAAAAAATGTTGATCCATTTTCAGAATGTGCGAAAAAATTCGATTTCGCAGCGATTGTTCGAGGTACCGGGAAAATCCAATCAGCAGCCGCCGCCAGATATATCTGAGGATGACGACGGAGACGGCGATGAAGACGATTAAACCGGCCAGGCGAACGAGATAGGCCATGGTCGCTTCGGCGGCAGCAAGGGAATCAATGGCCCGTTTTACGACCAGGGGAATGCAGAGCTGAAAGAAATCAACGCTGATCAGCGCGCAAAAACCGATCAACAGCCGCAGTCGATGATGATTGAACTGGTCGGCAAGCAGCAGGCGCCATAACGCGGAAACCGTTATGCCGGGTTCAGGGGACGGGCGGTTACTCATTTTGTGTTATCGCTTCAACCGCCCTGCCCGGGCGGCTACCTTTACGGCTCGTTGTGTGTTACGATTAGGTGAACGTGACCAGCATATTGCAATTACCGGGTAAATCAAGATACAAAAATATAGGCGACCTTGAAAAATTGTCTTTTCGTCCAAATTCTGTGCTGCGGATTTCAATGTTATCCTCGACATATCTGGATATGCCTGCGGAAAAATTTCCGTTCGCGCCTTGATTTTGAACGAAAATCCGATTTTTTCAAGGTCGCCTGAAACATCAGCGGGGAAGAGTCGATGAAATTTCTGCAAATCGCGATACTGCTCGTATTGATGGTTTCCTGTTCGGCTGAAGAGACGCCTGAAGAACCGTCTGTTATCGATGAGGCGGTGCAGAAAACCGCCGACGCGGCGGTCGGATATATCAAGGATCCGCTCGAAAAGGCCGAAGCCGTAAAAGCGAGCGAGGAAGCCCGTAGGAAAAAAATCGAGGAACAGACGCAATAGCTGTTTTTCAAACCCCGGTTCCGCAGTCAGATGCGCAGGGCGACGATCTGTTTAATGGCGTGGCCGTCGAGCCTGATCGGGTTGTTCTTGTTTGAAGCGGCGGCGGCAATGCGGTCGAGGTCTGCGCCGGTGACGCCGAAACTCCCCAGCCGGGGCAGATTCAGCTTGACGGTTATATCGTTGAGATAGTCGATAAACTTGGCCCCGGGGCGCTCCGAGTCGGGTTCCTGCCCGGAGAACAGACGCTCGAGACGGGCATATTTTTTCAGGTATCGATTGCGCACGGAGGGCTCAATCTGGCGGTTTGACGTCAGTTCCGCAAGCGTTATCTGGTTGCCGCTTGCCATCAGCGTTCCGCAGACGACACCATGCGGGACGCAAAACAATGACCCCAGTGACGGGGCAAGGCCATGAATTACACCGAGGCCCGCGTTGGCAAGCACGATGCCGGAGCACAAGGTGGCAAACGCCATGTCGGCGCGGGCATCGATGTTGTCGCCGTTGTAAAAGACTTTCAGCAGTGAATTCTGCAGATTTTTCAACCCTTCCCAGGCAATGGTATCGGAAATCTCGGTCCCGGCAGTCGACAGATATCCCTCGACAAGCTGCGTAAACGTATCCATCGCACACGACGCCGTGAGCTGCGGCGGACAGGTGCGCATCAGGTCCGGGTCGACAACGGCTTGATCGGGGATGTATCGGTTGTGGCGCAATGACTTCTTGAACCCGCCCGTACCCGGTTTGGTGATAACCGCGTTTGCAGTGGCTTCACTGCCGGTACCGGCGGTGGTCGGTACGGCGATAAACGGGACTTTGATTCCGGAAGGCTTCCTGGTGCCGACTCCCTCGAGATAATCGACCACGCGTCCCCCTGCCGGCAGCATTGCCGAAACCGCTTTGCCGCCGTCCACTACACTGCCGCCGCCGACGGCGATCACCGCCTCGGGTTTGCGGTCGAAATATTCATCGACGATCGCATCAATCATCTCGGGCGTCGGTTCGGAATCGATTATGGTGTAAGCGAGTTCAAGACCTGCTGCGCGCAATTCCCGTTCCACGGCCGGCCACTGGTGTGTCCGTCTCTTGAAACCGCTGCCGGTAACGACGAGGCATCGTTTCCCAAACGATGCGGCGATCTGCGGCAGCTTGGCAATACTGCCGGCGCCGAAGGTAATCGACGGCAGCGGTTTGAGAAAAAACTGATTGGTCATGGTTGTGTCTATGCTGCTGCTCGTTTGAATTTAGCACGCAGTGCCTGCATGGTGCTGCGGTGTCATGATAAAATAGAGAACGGTTGTTATTTTATTATATAATTACCATAGATAATATATTGTAAAAGTAATATAGATGATTACACTAGGTAAGTATCATACATAATTTAACAGGGTTTTTATTGCATTAACACAGCTAATACCAATATCAGCCCGGAGAATGATCAGACACGAAGTGTGTCGTCACATAGAGGCGGACCAGCAGGGAGAGAAAGCCGGGAAGGGAATCGATGAAACACGACAAATACTACACCATTCTGGGAGTTTCGCAGGATTGTTCCGCGGATGAGATCCAGCGGGCGTTCAGAACGTGTGCACGACGTTATCACCCGGACGTGTGCAGGGATCCAGATGCCGAGGAGCGGTTCAAGGAGATAAACGAGGCTTATCGCGTATTATCAGACCCGCAGCATCGTAAACTGTACGATCGATATGGAGAAAACTGGGAGCAGGCGCAGGCGTTCGAGGAGGCCCAAGAAGGTTTTTCGGGTAGAAGTCGGGACAGCAGCCACGACTGGGGTGGGCGATCTGAATTTTTCTATCAGGGCGGTGCCGAAACCGAGGACATCAATGAAATCCTGCGCAACCTTTTCAGCGGCGAGGTCCACGGTGATCATCCCGGGAGAACGATTCGGGCGGACTTGCACCTTACGCTGAACGACCTTCTGTATAAAAGGACACAGAAGATATCGATTGCTGCGGGAGCAGGATCAGAATATTCGCAGCGCGCCGGTACGCGAACCATCGACGTGAAAATACCGGATGGGGTAAGCGAAGGATCAGTAATTCGGCTGAAAGGGCAGGGCGAAGCGGGCATCGGCGGGGGCCCCCCGGGCGACCTGCTGCTGACGATAAAAATCGCCCCTGACAATCGGTTTCGCGTCGACGGCTTTGATCTTGAATCAGAGGTGGCGATAGCGCCGTGGGAAGCAGCGCTTGGCGCTAAAATCGATGTTGCGACGCCGGAGGGCAGAGCCCGCCTGACGATACCGGCCGGCACCGGCAGTAATCGACGATTCAGGATGAAAGGCAAAGGACTCGCGAAGAAATCCGGCAACGGCGATTTATATGTGCGGGTGCGAGTTGATGTTCCCAAAACATTGAGCGCCGAGGAAAAGGAGCTGTTTGAAAAGCTGTCCCGGGTCTCTGATTATGATCCCCGACAGCAGTATACCGATGCGGAGATGGGGTATGCCGCATAACCTTTCTGTCCCGGTTCGATGAAAGATATTGAGCGGAAGCTGGCCGGTTTCGATAACGTTATTATAATTGCTACAATGTGGCATAATAACGCCGTGTCATCATTACTGTCGAAACAAAAAATAAAAAGCAGGAGTGTTCGATGAAGAGAATACTGTTCGTGATCCTTGCATCGATTCTGACATTTGCAGGGCCCCTCGGTGCAGCCGACGTGAAGAAAATTGACAAGGATGAACTGAAGCAGAAACTCGGCTCAGCCGAACTGGTCGTGCTCGATGTCCGGACCGGCAGAGATTGGGAGGAGACTGAGTTCAAGATCAGGGGAGCCGTACGGGTAGATCCGTCCGATGTGGAGTCGTGGGCCGGCAAATTCCCGCCGGATAAAACGTATGTCCTTTACTGCGCCTGACCCAGCGAATACACGAGTGCCCGGGTGGCACGAAAGCTCAGTTCGATGGGGTATGAAAACGTCTATGCATTGAGAGGCGGCTGGAAGGAGTGGTTCCAAAACCGTTACCCGGTGGAAGATAGAGGATAAGGGTCTTTTCAGCCCGCAGGAAGACGTATTCGTTCGTCTTTTTTCTTTTCTTCGCTTGTGCGGTAGATAAGCAGGGTTTTGCCGATCAGCTGCACGAGCAGGCACCCGGTCTGTTCCGGTACCTGCTCGGCAGCCTCATGTTTGGAGATGCGGTCGGTGTTGATCAGTTTGACTTTTATCAGCTCATGGTCCAGCAGTGCCTTATCAATGGCGGCAACGACCGATTCGGTCAAGCCTTCCTTACCGATATAGATGACCGGGCTGATTGCATGACCTAGCTTGCGCAGGAACTTCTTTTGAGTGTTGGTCAAAGGCGGATTTTCTTTTTTTTCGATGTCGGTTGTCATGAGAACCTCATATCTGTTTTATGATGGCGGAGTTGTCCGGGCTGGCCCGGGTCAGCTCATCAGGGTCTTGATTATTTCATACCCGCCCACGTAGGTGCCGATGGCCGACCCGATCCCGGTGAGGAGAAAGACCAGAAAAACGCGCAGCAGTTTGTTGCGCCACCAGCCCGGTATCGAGGTCATGTCGTCTCCCACGGTTTCAAATTCGCGCACGACCGGCGGTCGTGTCATTACCTGGATGAAGGCGGTAACATAGCCGGCTCCGATTACCGGGGTCAGGCTGGTTACCGGTGCGGCGGCGAATGCTCCGATGGTGGTAAAGGGATGCGCCCACGCAAGCGCGGCCCCGATTGACGCCGGGATGCCGTTGGCCAGGATCCAGAATAAAATATTATCCCCCGCCGCGGCAAATCCCTTCTGATAGGCGATCACCCCAATCGAACCGATGATAACGGCGGGAATCAGCCACCCGATCGTTTTCCAGACCTTGGAAACCGGCGGTATGGTGGTTATTCCGTCGAGCAGGTGTTCCTGCATCCTGGGTAAATTGCGTTTGATACCTTCGACGTGCCCGGCCCCGACGACGGCGACAATAAGTTTTCCCGGCGTCTTCCGTATATGCTCTGCCATATAGATGTCACGCTCGTCGATCAGGACGCGTTTCATTTCCGGCAGCGAATCGCCCATCTCTGCCATCAGCTCGGTCAGGACGTCCTGGTTTTTCAGTTCCTCCAGCTTTTGTTCGTCAATTTCCTCGGAATCAAACAGGGAGGCCAGCAGGGAGCTGAGCAGGTAAAATTTTCTAAAAAGCGACGTCGATTTCCAGGCGCGGCGCAGGGTGACCCTGATATCGCGGTCGCACAGGTGAATGGGGATTGCATTGTCCCGGGCAGCCCGGGCGGCGGCCAGCAGCTCTGCCCCCGGGGAGACGCCGAGGTTGTCGCCGAGCTTTTTCTGGTAAGACGCCATCATGATGGAGATCATCAGGGTCGAAAGCTGACGGTTCTTGATTACTGTTTTCAGGTCAAGTTTCTGCCAGCGTTTTTCATCCGACAGGGCCTGAAATCGTTTACGGTCGAGTTCGATGCAGACCCCGTCCGGTTTTTCGCCGTTGATGACCGCTGCCACCAGGTCGACCGAGTGCTGGGAAACGTGAGCGGTGCCCACTAAAAGAATGGTGCGGTCACCGTCCTCGATAACGTGCACGTCCCTGCCGTAGTCGGCGCTCTGCCCGGGCAGGGAGGGCGCATCCGGGTTGTGGTCTGCGGGGGGTTCCATAGAAGCGGACTGGTTCATGATGTCGATTCAGCGACGGCTGCAGAGAATGGGGAAAAATTACCGTGAAACGCCTGATATAAGCCGTCTATACATCCCTGAGCTTCAGCTTGCTGCCCGGGTGAATAAGGTTCGACTTCAGGTTGTTCCACCGTTTGATGTCATCCGGTGAGGTATTGAATTTCCGGGAAATGGTCCAGAGCGAATCTCCGTTTCTGACGAGATACCAGGTATACGGATCTGTTTCGCGGATGGTTTCCGGTTTGTGCTTGCTCGAATCGGAAAGCACTGCCAGGGCAGCCCCGGAATTGTTCTGTGCTGCTGCAGCTGATGACGCTGTTTGTGGACCGGTGGAGCTCATGTACAGAGCCAGCTGCTGGCCGGCAGTGATTTTGTGCACGCTCGGCAGACCGTTCCACGCGACGATCAGCTCCGCCGGCACCTGGTAGCGGTGAGAAATCTTGGAAACGGTTTCTCCCTTCTTGACCGTATGCAGAACGAGATCATCCTTGGCAAACGTGCGGGCATCCATCCCTTCCGGCAGGATTCGGTACGCAACGGTCTGGTATGGAATGCGCAGCCGGGTTCCCTGCTTCAGCGTGCTGCTGGTCAGGTTGTTGACCTTGAGCAGGGTCGTGGTGTTGATGTTGTAGCGGCGGCATACCTGCGCCAGCGTGTCGTTTTTCTTGACGATGTGGGTTTTGTAGTCGGTGCTGACAATGCTGTGGAGCCGGGGGAGATTGCTTTCCGCCAGGGCCTTGGTTCCGGTCGGTATTTTGAGGATATAGCGCTCTTTATTGAGCGGCGTCTTGGAACTTCTCAGTTCCTGGTTCAGCAGGGCGATTTCCTTCTGATTGCTGCCGGTGAGAACAGCTGCAGCAGACAGGCTCAGTCCCGGGCCGACCTCGAGTGTATCGTAGGTCAGCGGCGGGTCATAGACAATATGGCCGAATCCGTATTTCTCCGGTTCCTTGGCGATCATTATGGTGGCAATCAGCTTCGGGACGTAACGCTTGGTTTCGAGCCGCAGATATTTTTTCTGCGCAATTTTCCAGAAGTCGTCAGACTTTGTTTTACGAATGGCCTTGCGCATCGTGCCCGGACCGCCGTTATAGGCGGCCACGGCCAGGTACCAGTCTCCGAATTCCTCGTAGAGGTCGTTTAGATAGGAAACCGCGGCGATGGTCGATTTTTCTGCGTCCCTGCGTTCGTCGACATACCTGGTTATGGAGAGACCATACTGGCGCCCGGTTCCGGCCATGAACTGCCAGAGCCCCACCGCTTTCGATTTCGAGTAAGCGCGCTGGTTGTATCCGCTTTCTATCATGGCTAGATAGATCAGATCTTTCGGCAGCCCGGCGGCCTCGAGTTCGGCATGCATCATGTCTCTATAGCGGCCGGACCGCGCCAGCCAGCGTCCGAAATATTTACGTTGCTTGCCCTGGAAGAGATCGAGATACATCTCAACCTGACGGTTCATTACCACGGGAAAATCGTACAGCGGTTCCGGCTGTACCGGTTCGGGCTGTATTACCGTTTTGACGGGAGGGGAGATCTGCGGCTGCTCCCACTGGCCGGTGGATTTGAGCGCCTCGAGCTCCTGGGCCAGCGGGATGTCCGGTTCCGAAATGACCGGCCGCAGGTCGCGGGCGGTGTTTTCCGCGGCCGGAACCGAACCATCCGTGCCGTAACCGGACACGGGCTGCTTCGTGACACAACCGGTACTGGATAGCAAGGCGGAGGCAGCGATACAGAGGACAAGTGCTTTTTTCAGATTCTGCAAATTATTAAACAAAGTCTGCAAATTCTTTCACGTGTAGTATAGTGTGCACCGTGACTGTCCGGGGCCGTTCGCCTCACTGCTCCAGAGGTTGGGGCTTTTTCAGTCGTCGGTGGGCACGTTTTAATGGTAATTGAATTTAACCAGATAAATATACAGAAAGTGGTGTATTACGCAAGCAAAATACATGTAACGTACACCTATCTCTCTGTTTGTTCGACTTTTTTCAGATATCATCAAACCGCTCGATGATCAAGAAACTGTTTCTGACGTTGTCTATCCTGATGCTGCTGTGCGTGCTGGGCGCGGCGGGGGTGCTTTACTGGTTTGTCGTTGTGGAACCCGGAGACCAGATTTCCGAAGAGAACATCCGCAGCATTCTCGGTCGGGAGAGCCCGGTCTACTACAGTGACGGGGAAACGCCGCTGGGCGTGTTCTTCGATCAGGCGCACCGGCAGTATATCGAATACGAAGAGATTCCCGAAAGTTTCATCAACGCGCTGATTGCTGCAGAAGATAATCGTTTTTTTGAACATTTCGGTTTCGATATCGCCGGTATAACCCGGGCGATGATCAAGAATATCGAAGCCCGCCGGATCGTCCAGGGCGGTTCGACCCTGACGCAGCAAACCGCCAAAAACCTGTTCAAGAGGGAAGATCGTTCCTATCGGGCTAAATTCAAGGAGCTGATTTTTGCGCTGCGCCTTGAATATCGCTACACCAAAGAGGAGATCCTCGAATTCTACAGCAACCAGTTCTACGTATCCGGAAACGGACATGGGCTTGGGGTCGCGGCACGGTACTATTTCGACAAGGAGCCCCCCGAGCTGACCCTGCTCGAGTCGGCATATATCGCGGGTTCGGTGAAGCGTCCCAACTATTACAATCCTTTCATAAAAAAGGATCAACAGCAGGAAGAAGAGGCCAAAAAGCGGGGCCGGATACGGGTGGCATATGTGCTGAAATCCATGCGGGAACTCGGCATGATCAGCGAGCTCGATTATGAATACGCGAAGAATATGGAGATCCCGTTCAACAAGGGCAGCGTCGGCTATTCACTTGACTATGCGATGGAACTCGTTACCGAAGCGGTAACATCCCAACGGGTGCTGGATACGCTCAGTGCGCAGGGAATCGACAATATTTCCACTTCCGGAATACGAATCATCACCAACGTCGACAAGGATATCCAGCATGAGACGATGCAGGCGCTGCGAAAACAGCTGTCTCGAATTGATGTGAGACTGCGGGGGTATGATCGGGAAGAAGTGCAGAAGGAACTGCAGGATACGACATATCGGGGCGCCCTGACGATACAGAAGGGCAGTTTTGTGTTCGGGACCGTAAAAGACATTACCGGGAAGGGCGACGACCTTGTAATCAGCGTCGATGTCGATCTTGAAAACGGCGACGGCATTATCGATGCAGCGGGGATTGGTCACCTGGTCGAAGCGTATGTAAAGTGGGAGAAAAACCGCTGGAGCGAGCCGGAAAAAGGAGATGCGGCGACGTTTCTGGAACAGATCGAGAAGGGCGACAGAGTCTGGCTCAGTGTCAGGGATTTCGATGTCTCTCTTGCCCCCATATACAATCTTGAACGATTCCCGCGAGTCCAGGGTGGTGCGATTGTATTGCAGAACGGCGAAATCATCTCCGTTGCCGGGGGCGTGGAAAACCGTTTTTTCAACCGGGCGATGTATGGCAGACGGACCATGGGGTCCTCGTATAAACCGTTCGTATACGGCGCGGCTCTGCAGCTTGGTTGGAATGCGGCTGATCTGCTTGATAATTCACGCAACGTTTTCGTTTTCCAGAACCAGGCATATTTTCCCAGACCGGATCACCAAATCGACAGCGAACAGGTCAGTATGAGCTGGGCTGGGGTACGTTCGGAAAACCTGGCTTCGGTCTGGGTTGCGGCGCATCTCTGCGACCATCTCAGTGCGGCCCAGTTCGATGATGTTGCGGGATATCTCGGCCTCGGCCCGAGAACCGTAGACGGCGAACCCGAGCCGTACCGGCTGTTCAAATCGAGAATACGCGATCGCTACGGTATCGCCGTGACGATGGATACCCTCAAAAAAGCAGCGTTTCGAAAAGCCGTCTGGTCTATTCAGCCGGACCTGGTTTTCGAGGGATTGTCCGAATCGTATGCGGCAATGCGTCGACTGCACTACGGGCTCGGTTTCGACCGCTTCCGGCAGGATCTCGATGCTGAACTCAGAGATTCCGGCCTGCAGGATTACGAACGCAAAGAGCTGAATTTACGAAAAAAGCTGCTCGAGAACAGTTTTCTTGACCTGACAGATCAGTATCGTCGGCTGCAGCGTTATCTTGGCGGTGATGCTTCACGGGCCGGTTCGGCATCGACGGCGTATGGGACTGATCCGGGGGATACGTTTCGGTTGTTTTTCGACCCGGTGACCGGCGCCTATCTGTTCGATAGAATCGGCCGGGTTCCGGAATACGCGCGCCTGGTAAGCGCGTATCAACTGCAGGCGCAGCTCGACCGTCTCGATCCGTTCGAGCGGCAGGACCTGGTGGATTCAATACGGCTCGGTAACGTGCTGACGGTCAAGGCCTTCACCTTTCTTGATGAACAGGTGCAGCTCGAGTATCAGAAAATGCGTGAACAGTTGCCGTATTCGCTGGACGTGCTGCGGGAGGTTGAAGATTTTCGTATCCTGGTGGGCCTGACCTACCTGGTCGAGTTCGGCAAATTTCTCGGGATCGAAAGCGCGCTTGAACCGATTCTGTCCTTTCCCCTCGGCTCCAATGTCGTCACGCTCATAGAAACCACCCGGGTGTATGAGGCGCTGGTTACCGGGACGTTGAATTTATTTACCGAAGAAACCGGTGAAATCAACAATACGCTGGCGATCATTGACCGTATCGAATCGGAGGACGGTGCACTGCTGTATCAATCCGAGCCGCTTGTTCGCCGCGGTGTTTCCACCAAGACCGCGATGGTTCTGGGGCATATCCTTGAAAATACGGTCAAATACGGTACCGGCCGGTATGCGGATCGAAACGTGAAAATTTCCGGTGCAGGGACCGATGATCCGTTTCTCGAGGAATTGTCAATATCGGTGCCGCTGTTTGGAAAAACGGGCACCGCCAATCGCTATACGAATGCGTCATTTTTCGGGTATGTGCCGGTGTTCAACGAAGACGGCAATGCGATGATAGCCGCCGACGGATATGGAATCGGCGTATACGTAGGGTATGACGATAACAAACCGATGCGCCGGAAAACCACCCGGGTCACCGGAGCGGTTGGCGCATTGCCGGCATGGACCGATATTGCCAACGCGATCGTGAGCAGCTCCGGGTTCGGTGAAAATCTCGACCCGGTGGACCTGAGTTTTACCGGCCTGAGCATAGATCGAAAGGAGATGGGACAGAAGAATTATGCCGCCCTGAAGGATTTCGGTGGCAGGCTCGTGACGCCGCTCAAACAGGTCGATTCGTATGATCGGTACCGGCCTTCCATAATAACGTTCGGCGTGGAAGGGGAGCGCGGCACATTCAGGGCCGCCCGCAGCTTTGCTCCGTTCTGGCTCAACCAGAAACCGCCGCAGAGCCCGCTCGTCGAAACCGCCGAAACGATGGAATCGGTTGCTCCCCCTGCGCAATAATCTTTTTTTGCTTTTTTACCGATGGGTTAGTAGTATCGTAAGGATACAGGGAGATTATTCCGCCCTGTATCACCGAAAACAATCGAGACTACCAGATATCATGAAGAAATATCAGATACTTGCAGCTTCATTGCTTATAACGACCGGCATCATGGGATGCGCACAGCAGACCGTGCCGCCCCCGTACCCGAGACAACCGGTGACACCGGTGGAGCAGCCTGGGGATGCTCAACAGGCTGCAACCAGCAGCGAGCAGGGCCCGAACGCACCCCTTGACCCGGTTTCGAGCAGTATCCGGCCGGAGATCGATACGTCTGCGCTCGGAGCCAAAGCAAAGCCGCTGTCAGCCGGATTTATCAGCGATCGTATACGCTTTTACAACGAGCGGCTGGAAATCCTCAAAAAGCTTGACGCCAGTTCCGATATAACGGCAATGGACCCGCAGCAGACCCGTATCATGTTCAATTGTTCGCGTGACCTGCAGCGACTTATCGATGGCTACCAGGGAATCCATGATACCTTGTTTAGGGGCTCCGCTGTTGACCAGGTCGGCTACGAAAACATGATTGCGCTGCAACGTCTGGATATCGCCTTTCTGGACAGTTCCTGCGCGGAGATGCTCGGCGATAAAAAACCTGCCGCTGCTGCCGTCATGTCGGGCGGGCAGGGGAATGAACGTGTGCGGATAGAAGCGGAGATCGACAATTATTTTATGGCCGGCGCGTACGCTGAAGTCCTGCAGGCGTGGGCGCAGCTGCCCGCGTACCAGCAGGCGAAGGTTTCGTATAACACGGCGCTGCAGTACGGCGATGCGCTGATGCAGCTGGATCAGCCGGCGCAGTCGGCAGCCGTGTATCAGCAGGTGCTCGACCGGATCGCAGCGGCAGATGCTCCGGCTGCCGATCCGCTGCGGATAAGAAAACGCCTGGCAGATCTGCACACCGCCGCCGGCAATTTTTTCGAAGCGGAACAGCAGTATGAACAGCTGATAGAGGCGTATGAACAGATCGGCGGCATAGAGACCTGGGCGAGGCTGCACCTGTCCCTGCTCGGCCAGAGCATGAAAGGCAGCCCGGAGCTGGTCGATTATACCGAATTGCTGCGGGCTTACCTGGGGTTTGTCCCGGCAGCAGACGGCTTTTCAGTTGCGTGGAAGGCAGAGGAATTTTCCCAGACATATCCATATTCCCCGGTATCTGAAAATGTCGATATCATTAAAGCGGAAACCCTGGCCCGTGCCGATCAGTGGTTCGCAGCGCTCATGCAGCAGACCGAAGGGCTGGTTGCCGAGAAGTCGTTCG
>Ga0180435_10000404_pt1 | contig 45008 bp, 31 predicted proteins | sample SS_ome_3_FD_132467 | JGI IMG/M metagenome (GOLD analysis project Ga0180435, IMG submission 132467) | Hypersaline lake sediment archaeal communities from the Salton Sea, California, USA - SS_3_S_1 metaG | ecosystem: Environmental > Aquatic > Non-marine Saline and Alkaline > Hypersaline >... | reverse complement strand
CGAAGCCTGGGTCGCAAACGCACGCGAGGTCCTTTCCAACGAGCAGGCCGACTTGCCCACGTGGAACTACGCGTGGGACCTCATGCTGGCCAATCCCGATCAACTGACCGTCGACTTCGCCGCGATCGGACGCGGCGGGATCGAAGGCGTTGTCGAACAGCCCAACGCAATCCGCGGAAGCCGCTCCGACGTGTTCATCGCTCCGGGAGCCAAGGTCCACCCGATGGTCGTCTTAGACGCCGAACACGGCCCGATCTACATCGACGAAAACGTCGAGATCCACCCGTTTACCAGAGTCGAAGGCCCCTGCTACGTCGGCAAGAACTCGATCCTGCTCGGCGCGAAATGCCGAGAGGGCAACTCGATCGGTCCCTGCTGCCGAATCGGCGGCGAAATCGAAGAGTCGATCATCCAAGAATACTCCAACAAGTACCACGACGGTTTCCTCGGCCACGCGTACGTCGGATCGTGGGTCAACCTCGGAGCGATGACGACCAACAGCGACCTGAAGAACGATTACGGGTCCGTTTCGGTTATGCTCGGCGGCCGACCGCCGATCGACACCGGCTCGACAAAAGTCGGCTCGCTGATCGGCGATCACACCAAGACCTCGATCGGAACGCTGTTCAACACCGGCTCGGTCGTCGGCGCGATGGGTCTGATAATGGCCTCCGGCGAACCGCTGCCGAAATTCATCCCTTCGTTCGCGTGGTTCCTCAAGGGCGTGGTGACCAAGGGATTCGGCAAGAAGAAACTGTACGAAACCGCACGTGCGGCTATGCCCAGACGCGGCAAGGAATTCACCGACTCGCACCAGGCGATGTTCGACGAGATCTTCGAACTGACCGCCGGCCCGCGATTGGCGGCGGTCCAGAAGGGCCGCAGGCAGATGTCGATGGGCAGGAAGTAGCTCTGAAACTGACAATCAACGCGCAAAGCGCGCCGAACCAGGAGACAAGACATTGGCGACAGTGGAAGAAAGAGTAAAGGCCGTAACCGGCAGAACGCTTAACATCGATCCCAGCGAGATACTCGCCGAACACAGCTTCACGTTCGACCTGGGCGCAGAAAGCGTGCAGTCGGTCGAACTGGTGGCGATGTTCGAAGAGGAGTTCGGCATCGAGATGGACGAAGACGCCGCGCTGGCCGTTGAGACCGTCGGGTCGGCGACCGAGTTCATCACACGAGTCTGCGCCGACCAGGGCGTACAGGTCGACTAGTGCGAATTGCAATCATCCCATGATGCGTACGGATGCAGCCCACGGGCCGCATCCGCTACGCGCGCCAGGCAATGGAGCCCCACAAGACATGACCGCCAATCACGACGCCGAATCGCATCCGCTGGACAGCATTTTCTACCCCAAATCCGTGGCCGTTCTCGGCGTGGTTCCGACACCGGACACCGTCCCGAACGACATTTTCCGCAACATTCTCACCAGCGGATACACCGGCGTGCTGTATCCTGTCGCCCCGTTCAAGCGGAGCATATACGCAGTCAAGGCACACCGGTACGTCGTGGACATCCCCGACCAGATCGACCAGGCGGTGATCGTCTACCCGGGCAACGTCTGCCACAAGGCCGTCCGGCAGTGCGGCGAAAAGGGCGTAAAGTCGATCATCATGATCTCCGCCGGCTTCCGTGAGGTGGGGCCGGAAGGCGTCAAGCGTGAGGCGAAGATCAAGGAGCTGTGCGATCAGTACGACATCAAGCTTATCGGGCCGAACTGCCTGGGAGTGATCAACACCGATCCTACGTCGATGCTCAACGCCTCGTTCGCGCGGAAGATGCCCGCCGAAGGACGCATCGCGTTCCTCAGCCAGTCGGGCGCGCTGTGCACCGCGGTGCTGGACTACGCTCTGGGCAAGGGAATCGGATTCTCGAAGTTCGTGAGTTTCGGCAACAAGGCCGGCGTCACGGAAATCGACCTGATGCGGTACCTCCACAAGGATCCGAAGACCGACGTGATACTGCTGTATCTCGAGGAGTTGCGCGACGGGCGCGGACTGATTGAAGCCGCCCGGGAAATAACCCGCGGACCGGGCGCCAAGCCGATCCTGCTGATCAAGTCCGGCCGCACCGTCCAGGGCGCCGACGCCGCGGCCAGCCACACCGGATCTCTCGCCGGCGAAGACGCGATCTGCGACGCGGTGCTCAAGGAGGCCGGGATCATCCGCGTCGATACGATCGACGAAATGTTCAACTCGGCGATCATGATGACCTACCAGCCGCCGCCGAAGGGCCGCAAGCTCGCAATCGTAACCAACGCCGGCGGGCCGGGAGTAATGGCCACCGACGCCGCGGTGGGAATGGGCCTGGAGATACCGCGATTCGGCGAAGAGACAACCAGGAAACTCAAGACCGCCCTGCCGGCGGCGGCGAACATAAAGAACCCCGTAGACGTGATCGGAGACGCGCGAGCCGATCGATATTCGGCGGCGATCGAAGCGGTCCTCGACGACGAGAACGTCGATCAGGCGCTTGTGATCCTGACGCCGCAGTCGATGACCGACATCGAAGACATCGCCCGATGCGTGGTCGACGGACACGAGCGGACCGACAAGCCGCTGGCTTGTTCGTTCATGGGCGCACAGGACGTGCAGGTCGGCATCGACATCCTCCAGGCCGCCCGGATCCCGCACTACATCCTGCCCGAGTGGGCCTGCAAGGCGCTGCTGGACAGCAATGTTTTCAACGAGTGGAAAAACTCGCCCGCACCGGACGCCCATACGCTGCCTGCGGATGTGGGAACCGCCAGGGCGATTATCAACTCGGCGCCCGAAGGATACATGGGAGAGGACCAGTGCCTGGCGGTCCTCGGAGCCTACGGATTCCCCGTCCCGCAGTACAAGCTGTGCACCACCGGCGACGAGGCGGCGGCTTTCGCCTCGCAACTGGACGGACCGGCGGTGCTGCGAGTCGTCAGCCCCGACATCGTCCACAAGTTCGACGTTAAAGGCGTGGCGCTCGATCTGGACGGCCCCGACGCGGTCGGCGCCGCGTGGGATGCGATGATGCGCCACATCGCACAGATCATGCCCAAGGCGAGGATCGTCGGTGCGATCGTACGCCCGATGATACCGTCGGGCAGAGAAGTGATCCTCGGCGCCAAGCGCGACAACGTGTTCGGCCCGACGGTCATGTTCGGACTCGGCGGACTGTTCGTCGAAGTGTTCAAGGACGTCACGTTCGCCTTGGCTCCGGTGACCGCCGAGCGGGCCGCGTCGATGGTCCGCGGCGTAAAGGCCTATGAGATCCTGACCGGCGCTCGCGCGGCGGCCGCCGCGGACGTGGCGGGAATCGAAGAGTGTATTCGCCGTCTGGGACAACTGACAGCGGATCATCCGAGAATAACCGAACTGGACATCAACCCCCTGCTGGTCGGACCGGCCGACGTCGGAAACACAGTCGCCGACGTACGCATCCGCCTGGCGCCAAAATAAGGAATGGTGGGGTCAGAGCCTCATTAGTCATTAAGGACTATTCCACATATGTGCGCATATGTACGGCTGTTCCTTAATGACTAATGAGGCTCTGACCCCACGCACCGCATCATGTGGCTTCTAAGCGTATTTGTGATGTACTTGATCGCACTTGCGGCGATCGGCGTTTACTGCATGCGATTCAACCGAACGCTGGAGGACTTCATGCTCGGCGGGCGGAAGATGGGCGTCTGGGTCACCGCGATAAGCGCCCAGGCCAGCGACATGAGCGCCTGGCTGCTGGTCGGGCTGCCGGCGGCGGCGTATTCGGCCGGACTCAGCGCCGTCTGGCTGCTGATCGGGTGCAGCGGAGGAATCATCTTCAACTGGGTGGTCATCGCGCCGCGCCTCCGCCGCGACTCGGAGCGATACGGATCGCTGACGATACCGGACTACCTGGCCAGCCGATACTCCGGCGGGCGCCTGCCGCTTGTTCGAATCGCCGCGGTGATCATAATACTCCTGGGCTACGCGACGTACATCGCCTCGCAGTTCGTCGGGGCGGGCAAGGTTTTCGCCGCCACATTCTCCGACGTTGAAACTCCCTGGGGCATCCTGAACGTGACCTACCACTGGGGCATGTTGATAGGCGTCGGGATAATAATGCTCTACACGGTGATGGGCGGATTCATGGCGGTGTCCTGGACGGACCTGGCCCAGGGCATGCTCATGGTGCTTACCGTAGTGATCCTTCCGCTGATAGGCCTGATGGCGCTGGGCGGCCTGGCGGTGCTGGGCGACAAGCTGACGGCTTTCGATCCGGACATACTCGGATTCTCAGGCAAGCAATCCGGAGTGGAGATACTCGCCACGTCCGGCGCGGGTTTCTGGATAGGCGTCTTGATGACGAAGTTGTCGTTCGGGCCGGGATATCCGGGCCAGCCGCACATCCTGGTGCGGTTCATGGCGCTGAAGGACCCCAGGAAGATGCGCCAGGCGGCGGTTATCGGAATCGTCTGGTCGGTTCTTTCGATGGCCGGAGCCGTCGCCGTCGGACTCGTGGGACGCGGAATCCTGGGCCAACTGGCCGACAAGGACGACGTAATGCCGACCCTTGCGATGGAGCTGATGCATCCGGGGGTCGCCGGGATTATGATCGCCGGAGCGATAGCGGCGATGATGAGCACAGTCGACTCGCAGTTGCTGGTGGCCGCCTCGGCGATCGAGCAGGACATATACATCCGTCTGTTCGGCGGAAAGGCTCACGGGAAATCCGCTGTCTGGATCGGACGGATAACCATCGTTGCACTTGGCGCAGCGGCGATTCCGATAGCCTGGCGAGGATCGAGCGTATTGGACAAGGTCCTGGACGCATGGGGCATCCTCGGCGCCGGGCTGGGACCTGTGATGATCCTGGGCCTGCTGACGAAGCGGGCCAACCGTCACGGCGCGGTGACAGGCATGATCGCGGGCGTATCGATGGTCTACTTCTGGGGCTCCATCGCCCCGGTAGTCGGGCTTGAGGGCTTGCTGAACAACGGGGCGGTGCCGGGGCTGCTTACGAACCTGGCGCTGCTGTGGACGGTGTCGGTGCTGACAGGCGACCGTTCCGAGCAAAGCGATCAGATCAGTTCGCAAGCGTAGAACAGGTGTCCGCCGCAGCGGCAGTCGGAGGCTCCGAAGTTGCGAATCGGGCGCGCATGCAGCTCGCCCAGTTGCGCTGCTGTCTCGCATTCCCGCTGCTTGTCGCCCGGGATCATTATCGCGCCCAGCATAGTCGCCTGCGCCGAGAGATAATCGATGTGCCACCGCAGTTTCTTGTCCGCGCGCCCGTGACGATCGAGACGGGCCTGGAGATTCTTCTGCGCCGAACCAACGTACAACCACACCCCTGCGGGAAAATCAAATACGCCCAGCCGACCGACGCAAATCTCCCGCGCATTGTTCAAGCGGAAGATCGCGATGTAGATTCCGGAATCCATCGGGCCTCCGTCCCAGCGGTCGACGGTGCGTCGACCTGATTGCGGCGCAGCGGCAACGCCGTCATCCGTCATTCATCACTCATCATTCCGCATTCAGCACTGCCGATCGTATCCGCCGGGATGGGACTCGTGCCATCTCCAGGCGTCGGCTACGATAGTCTTCAGTTCCGGGAATCTCGGTCGCCAGTTCAGTTCGTCGATCGCCTTCTGCGATGAGGCGACCAGGCGCGGCGGATCTCCCGGCCGGCGCGGAGCGATCTCGGCGGGTATCTCATGTCCGGTGACTTCGCGGCAGGTCTCTATGACCTCCTTGACGCTGAATCCCTCGCCGTTTCCAAGATTGTAGACTTTCACCTCGCCCGGTTCTATGGCTCCGGCCGCCAGCACGTGCGCGTCGGCCAGATCGCAAACGTGGATGTAGTCGCGAATGCACGTACCGTCGGGCGTGTCGTAGTCGTCGCCGAATATCCTGATCTCGTCGCGCCGCCCCATCGGGACCTGCAGCACCAGCGGGACAAGGTGCGTCTCGGGCGTGTGGTCTTCGCCGATCTCGCCTGACGGGTCCGCCCCGGCCACATTAAAATACCGCAACGTCGCGGCCCCCAGGCCGTACGCTCCGGCGTAGGCCTGCAGCATGTACTCGACGCACAGTTTGCTGGACCCGTACGGATTGATCGGAGCCCGCGGGGCGGTCTCTTGGATCGGGACCCGATCCGGCGTGCCGTACACCGCGGCTGTCGAACTGAACACTATCCGCCTGACGCCCGAAACGCGCATAGTCTCCAACAGCTCCAGGCTCTTGGCGGTGTTGTTGCGGAAATACTTCTCGGGCTTTTCGACCGACTCGCCGGCCTCGATGAAGGCCGCGAAGTTGATCACGGTGTCGATCTCGTTTTCGACCAGCGTGCGCCCGAGCGTTTGCGAGTCTGCGATGTCGCCGAGCACGAGCCTGGCCCCGACCGACTCGACTGCTTCGGCGTGCCCCTTGATCAGCGAGTCGTAGACCAGGCATTCGTGCCCGGCTCCGAGCACGGCCCGAAGCACGTGCGATCCGATATAACCCGCCCCGCCGGTAAGCAAAACTTTCATCACATTCTCCAGGAAATTCCGCAAGCCATTATCGACAGCGGATTATAGACCTATCGCGGCGCCGGTGCAAACAGCGTACGAGCATCAACTCGGGCCAATAGAATGGAGGCGGCCCCAGGACCGGCGGCATCGTAATCAGCGGCAGGCAGGCGATTCCATGAACGCCGTGAGGCTGCGACGGACGACAGCGGCGTGACTTGGCGCCAATGTTGTCGTCGCGGGCGGTCTACTTGGATATTGGCTGTTTCTTGTTGTTCTGTTGGATGTTGGTCTTTCGCCTGCCGCGGGGCGTCTTGACCCGTCGCCGCGCCGCGTGCATAATGGCGCTGTGCGCATCAAGATCAACGGCCAATGGGCTGAACATTCCGACGGACTGACGGTCGCCGGGCTCCTGGAAGCTCTCGAGCTCGACCCGCGCCGTGTCGCAGTGGAGCGGAACACCGCCATCGTACGGCGAAAGACATTCGATCAGACTGCCCTGACCGACAACGACGAACTGGAGATCGTAACGCTGGTCGGCGGCGGATGACGCCCGGCGGCGATTCAACAAGGATAACTCAAATGGCTCAAGACACGATAAAGATAGGCGATTTCGAATTCGCCAGCCGGCTGCTGGTCGGGACCGGCAAATACGAAACCTACGAACTGATGGCCGAAGCGCTCGCAGAAAGCGGGTGCGAGGTAGTCACAGTCGCCGTGCGGCGCGAGCGAATGATCGACGCCGGCGGACGCAACATCATGGACTTCCTCGATCCCGGCAAGTACATCCTGCTGCCGAACACCGCCGGATGCTTCAGCGCCGACGACGCGGTCAGGACCGCCCGCCTGGGCCGGGAACTGCTCGAGGGCATCGAGAATCCCGGAGCCGCCTGGGTCAAACTGGAAGTGCTCGGCGACACCAAGACGCTGCTGCCCGACCCCATCGGCACTCTCGAAGCCCTCAAGACGCTCAAGGCCGAGGATTTCACCGTGCTGTGCTACACCAGCGACGATCCGATAATGGCCCGGCGACTCAAAGACGCCGGGGCCGATTCGGTGATGCCGGCCGGCAGCCCCATCGGCTCGGGCCAGGGCGTGCTGAACCCCTGGAGCATCCGCATAATCCTCGAACAGCTCAAAGACGGCGCTCCGGACTACCCGGTGATCGTAGACGCCGGTGTGGGCACCGCAAGCGACGTGACGATCGCGATGGAGCTGGGCGCAGACGGCGTGCTGCTGAACACGGGCATCGCCGGAGCCGAGGATCCGATCGCAATGGCCCGGGCGATGAAGCTGGCCGTCGAGTCGGGACGACTGGCCGCCGGGGCCGGCAGGATTCCGCGCAAGCTCTACGCCACCGCGTCATCCCCGATCCAAGGGGTGATTGGAGCCGAGAATTGACACGAGGCGATAAATCGCACCCGTCGTGGCGATCCCAACTCGATCGACGATCGAGCATCTGCGTGTACGTCATCCTGGTCGGTCTGGCTAACTTCCTTGCCTACGCCGTTGCGTACTCGATCATCGGCGGGGAGGCGATTCACGGACAGATAGTCTCCGTCGGCGGCGAGGTCCGGTACATCCTGGAGGGTCGGACAGAGCCGGTCGCCCGGTGGGTATTCATCTACAGCGCAATTCACTCGATCAGCATCTGGCCGACGTTCGGCGCGGTGATGCTGGCGATGCTGACCCTGGCCAAGGACCGGATAGTCGAATCGATGCGTTCGGATCTGGTCCGCGGCAGAGCGATCATCACCCTCGTGGCGGTGGTTATAGGGATCATCGCGGTCTTCTGGACATATCGCTTCACGCGGCAGTTCGTACGTCAGATGCGCGCCGGGCCGCAGGAAATACGACAGGTGGCCAAGGACGCATGAGCCTCACGGTGCGGGACATCCTGGCGCCCGAGGGCCTGGTCGCATCGCATCTCGACAACTACGAGGATCGCCCCGAACAGCTCGAAATGGCGCTTGCCGTCGAAGACGGATTCGCCGGTCGCAGGCACATTCTCGCCGAAGCGGGAACAGGCGTCGGCAAGAGTTTCGCGTACCTGGTCCCGTCGATTCTCGAAGCGGCGAACAACGGGCGGCGCGTAATGATCTCCACCTACACCATCGCACTGCAGGAGCAGTTGATCGCCAGGGATTTGCCGTTCCTGGCCGATATCCTGCCGATCGAATTCAAGGCCGTATTGGGCAAGGGCCGCACCAACTACGTGTGCTTTCGCCGCCTGTCGATGGCGATCAAGTCCAAGAACAAGCTCTTCGCCGACGAAGCCAGGCTCGACATGCTCGAGGCCGTGGCGCACTGGGCGATGGACACCTCCGACGGCTCGATGCAGGATATCGACTTCGCGATCAACCCGGACGTCTGGCGTGCGGTCCGCGCCGAAAGCGGACTGTGCAAAGGCTCCAAGTGCGAGCATTACGGGCCGTGCCATCTGCGCCTGGCTCGCAGGCGAATGCTCAAGGCCGACATCCTGGTGGTGAACCACGCGATGTTCTTTTCCGATCTGGCGATGAAGACCCAGGCCGCCGCGTTCCTCGGCGACTACGACATGGTCGTCCTCGATGAGGCCCACACCGTCGAGCAGGTCGCCGGAGATCACTTCGGTCGAAGCGTCTCCTGGTCGATGATCCGCTTCCTGCTGCGCGACCTGTACAACCCGAGAACCGATCGCGGGATCATTACGATGGCCGGCGACGGACAGGCGATAGACGCCGTCAACCGCGTGGCGTCGGCCGCCGAATCGTTCTTCGACGACCTGGGCAAGTACAACGGTCCCGACATCGCCGGCAACGGGAGAATCTCGCGCGAAAACGTAATCCCGAACGTCCTGAGCCCGGCGCTTGGGAAACTATCGGGCCAACTGAGCGCACTGCACGGCAAGACCGAGTCGGACGATCACCGTCTGGAACTGCTGACCTGCCGCCAGCGCTGCGACGAAATGGCCGCGACGCTCGAAGAGCTGATCTCGCAGGCCCGGCCGGACCACGCATATTGGGTCACATCGCGCCAAGGGCGCAAAGGCCGACCGGCGAACGTAACGCTGGCCTCGGCCCCGATCGACGTCTCGCCGATTCTGCGTGATCTGCTGTTCGCCGACACCGCCAGCGTAGTCCTGACCAGCGCGACGCTGGCGACGGCTCGCGGCGGCGAGCACGGCTTCGACTACATCCGAAACCGCCTGGGGGTCGATGACGCCGACGAAGTGCTGCTGACCAGCCCGTTCGATTTCCGCAGACAGGCCCGACTGCACGTCGAAACGCAACTGGGCGACCCGAACGATCTTCGGCAGTTCGCGCCCGCTGCGTCGCGGGCCGTCGAGCATTACGTTAAGAAGACCAAAGGCCGATGCTTCGTACTGTTGACCAGCTACGCGATGATGGATGCGATGGCCGACGAGTTGGAGGACTTCTGCCTCGAAAACGACTACAGCCTGTTGGTGCAGGGGCGAAACCTCCCGCGAGGGGTGATGCTCGACAGGTTCCGCGGGAATCCGCGAACGGTCCTGCTGGGGACCGCGAGCTTCTGGCAGGGTGTGGATGTCGCCGGTGAAGCGCTGCAAAACGTGATCATAGCCAAGCTGCCGTTCGCCGCGCCGAACGATCCGATAATAGAAGCGAGAATCGACGCCATCCGACAGGGCGGCGGAAACCCGTTCGTGCAGTATCAACTGCCCGAGGCGATCATTCGGTTCAAGCAGGGATTCGGCAGGCTGATACGATCAACCAGCGACACGGGGATCGTGGTGGTTCTGGACCGGCGCGTGATGACCAAATCTTACGGAAAGAAGTTCATCGCTTCGCTTCCGGACATCGAGATGATCTGCGACGAGTTCTCAGGCTAGGGGGCACTTCTCACCGGGCCTGTCGGCCGGCTCGACCTGCTGGTCCGGCTCGGGGTCGAACTTGAACTCTCTGGGCGAGAAATCCTCTTCGCGAGGGGATATGACCAGACGGTCTCCGAGCTGCTGGGCGACTTTCGCGAACGCGGCGACAACCGCCGGATCGAACTGCGTGCCGGCGCCCTTTTGGATTTCGGCGACTCCCTCGGCGGCGCTCATCGGGCCGCGGAAAGTGCGCGGCGATGTTATCGCGTCGAACGAATCGGCCACCGCGAGTATCCTGGCCGTCAGCGGGATCGATCCGCCCGAAAGACCGTCGGGATAGCCCGAGCCGTCGAAACATTCGTGATGCGACCGCACGGCTGGGATCTCCTGTTCGAGGAACTCCATTCCCTGCATCATCTGCACCGCAAGTATCGGGTGGGCCTGCATCGCCTTTGTCTGCTCCTGGTCGAGAGGCTCGGGGCACAGCAGCACCGAATCAGGCAGCGACAGCATTCCGATGTCGTGCAGCATCGCCGATATCTCCAGCCTCTGGATCAACTCGTCGGGAAGACCCATTTCGCGGGATATCAACACGACGTAGCGCTGGACCTTGTGCACGTGATCGCGCATGAAGTGATCGCGCTGTTCGATAAGGTCAACGATCTCCTGAACCGCCTGGAGGAACACGTCCTTGAACCGCGAATCCAGTCCGGCGAGCTTCTTCTGCAGCGAGCTCTTGCTGGCCCTGGTGCCCGTCAGCGCCTTGGGCGTTCCGGTCAGGGCGTCGAACTCGACTATGCAGTTGCGTCCCCGCTCCTTGGCCGCGTACAGCGCCTTGTCGGCCCGATTGACCAGATCGGCGTGGGTCTTGATGTCCTTGGAGCTCATGTCGGCCACGCCGATCGACAACGTCACGTTCAACTGCAGTTCTTCGGAACTGGTGGTTTCGGCCTCGAGCAGTCCCCTTATTCGCTCGGCCACCGCCGCGGCGTCGGGCGCCGATGTCTCGGGAAGCAGTATCGCGAATTCGTCGCCCCCGATCCTTGCCGGCAGGTCGGCCTGTCGGCACGCCTGCAGGATCGATCGCGAAACGGTCTTGAGCAGCTCGTCGCCCAGGAGGTGTCCGCCGGCGTCGTTTATGGCCTTGAAGAAGTCCACGTCAATAATCACCAGCGACAGCGGTCTGCGGTATCGCACGGCCTGGTGGAAGAAGGCGTTGAGGACCTCCTCGAAGTGTCTTCGATTCGCCAGTTCCGTCAGCTCGTCGGTCTTTGAGATGTGCGCCAGGTCCCTGAACGCGCCCTGGAGTTTCTTCGCGAGCATCAGCGGTTCTCCGTGCAGGCCGCGAGTCAGATTATCGGTCGAATCGCTCTCGATCTGATCGACGTTCTGCAGGCGCCTGAGCAGTCGGACGACCGGTCCGGTGATCAGAATGTGCGCTCCGACAATAACCAGACCAGCCAGACCTATCGCCATAGACAGTACGATCAGAACCATTCGCCTCGCCGAAACCGCCTGGAGACGAATGTACGGCACCGGCTGACTGGCTCGGAAAAAAGCTATCACGTCGCCGTTGGGGTCCCGCACCAGCCAACTGACCGCCAGCTTGTTCTCCGAGGAGTACCACTGTGCGTCGGCGTCAATCTCCCTGGCCTGGGGATTCTCCAGAAGAGAGCCCTGCCACTTGACCAGCGACAACTCCCCCCCGCTGGTGTTCCACAGGCTCGTTCGCACAGATGCGCCTATCAGGGTCACCACCCACAGTTCGCGACCCTTCGGATCTCTGGGGATCGAATGACGTGCAAACACCACCGGGCCGCACCGACGAAGATGCAGCAGACCCATCGAAACATCTTTCGGAATTATCGGAATTTCGTCGGGGGCCACCGCGTTGCCCTGGCGAGACCAGCAGCGGAGTATCTTGCCCGACGGATCAGTCAGGCAGACTATGTCAGTAGCAGATTCGCCAACAGCTCGGCTGGCCCACAAAGAAAAGCGACTATCGGTCTCTGCGTCGTCATCCAGCACCTCGCCGCTTTCGGCGCAACTGGCCAATGCAGCGACCAGATGGTTCAATGCGTTCTGGCGACCGGCCAGGGCCAGCATTACCTGCGATCGAGTCTGACCGGCTTCATTCCCCAGAGCATCCCGTTCCTGTTCGTAGACTCGCGGTCGGAGGTACAACGCATCGGTGGCGAATATGCCCCCTGTCGCCACGGCCGCCAGAAGCAGGAGAATCGTTGGTGAAGTCAGTTTCATTCGTAAACCTTTTACGATGCGCCGAACTCGTCGATCAGCCTCTATAGTACAGTATAACACCGGTCGCTCTCTAAGGTATGGTAGAGTGACCAGTACCACTATCGGCATCAAAGAACACCGTCTTTACGAGATAACTTCAGCGCCTCGAACGCACTGTCCTCCGCAATGCTGTCGTATGCCTTCTATATTGTAACAACTCCCCGACGAAGTGCGTATTTCACCAGAGAAATCTGGTCGTGAATATCGAGTTTGTTCATCAGCCGCATACGGTGAGTATCTACGGTCTTAACGGATAACTCAAGCTGAACAGCGATTTTACGATTAGTCTTCCCCTCGGCGATCAGTTGAAACACCTGTCGCTCCCGAGTGGTCAGAAGTTCGTACGGATCGTCTTGACTCACGACCGCTCGCTCACAGACATCCTTGGGAATACCGGGCCCGAGATATACTCTGCCGCCGGCGACTGTCGAAACCGCCTCATGCAATTGCGTAGTGGCGGACTCCTTCAGGAGATAGCCCTTTGCGCCATATTCAATTGCGCGGTAAATGAACTGAGTGTCGCTGTGCATGCTCAGGATCAGAACATGCGTCTCGGGGCATCGCTTGACAACTTCCCGACAAACATCCAGTCCGTTCAAGCCCGGCATAGTTATGTCCAGCACAACAATATCCGGTTCAAGGCGTTTTACATCCTCGAAGACCATCAGACCGTCCCCGCCCTGCCCGATTATCTTGAATCCGCCGTCATCCCTTGCAAGCAGGGACGCAAGTCCCTCGCGCACCAGGGCGTGATCGTCAGCCAGATAGATCGTTATCGCAGGCGGTTCGTCTTCGGCGCCAGGTTTAGGTTTCCCTTTGGCTCTCTTCCTTGTCATCTTAGCTCCCCGTGACAGTTAAGCGTTCCATCTAAAACAACCCCAACGCATATCCAGAGCGCACGCCGCTCTACAGACCCCAAACCCAAGCACATATTAGATCATTGATCGAGATTCGTCAACGTATTTTTTAGAAAACAAACCATTATCTCCAAAATGCCTTGCTTCCAAGCGAGATTTGTGCAAATAGGTATTGCAGTTTTCGCCGCCTGGGTGTATCATGCTCGGCTCGACGCAATAAAAGCCGGATAGACAACAACCCCAAGCCGAAAGGGATTGACGATGGGAAGGCGACGAACCCGACTCGACCAGAGAATGGAAAACCAGGCGACAACTCGTCGCAAGAACGCACGCCGAAAGGCCCGTGAACGCGCGAAGAAAGCTATTCTCGCCGAAGCTAAGGCCGCCAGAAGAGCTGCAAACGGAACCGCCAAGTAGCTAATCTCCCCCCCCGAGGCCTGACGACTCGGTCAGACCCCGCCGATACGACTTGCGACGACCCGGTTGCTGTAAATTCTCACCAAATTCCAACCAGCGCCCAGGCGATTGGGGATATGCCCGAGCGCCAGAGCAAGAAAGTATCCAATCCAATGCGTTTCAAAGACTTAGGTCTGATCGATCCGCTGTGCTGCGCGGTGTCGGAAGAAGGTTACACCACTCCTACCCCTATTCAGATCGAAGCAATCCCGCCACTGCTGGAAGGCAAGGATCTGCTCGGCTGCGCCCAGACCGGGACCGGCAAAACTGCGGCTTTCGCACTGCCGATTCTCCAGCGATTCCACGCCAACCAGTACAAAGGCAAGGGCGCCAGACCGATCCGTGCACTGATAATCACGCCCACGCGCGAATTGGCGTCGCAGATATCGGACAGCTTCAGCGCCTACGGCGCACACACGCGCCTGAAGCACACCGTGGTCTTCGGAGGCGTCCGCCAGGGTCCCCAGGCCCAGGCGTTGAAGAAGGGCGTTGACATACTCGTAGCCACGCCCGGCCGACTTCTCGACCTCATGGGTCAAAAATTAATAAAACTCAACAAACTGGAGATTTTTGTTCTCGACGAGGCCGACAGAATGCTGGACATGGGCTTCATAATCGACATTCGCCGCGTCATAGCCGAGATTCCCGAAAAACGCCAGACACTGCTGTTTTCGGCGACAATGCCTTCGGCGATACAGGGCCTGGCCGATTCGCTTCTTACCGATCCGGTAGAGGTCCGCGTTTCGCCGGAGAACCCGGCCGCAGAAACAGTAACACAGTCGGTCTACCTCGTAGAGTGGCACGACAAGCAGGCGCTGCTGGAGCATCTGTTGGCCGGCAGGGACGCTACTCGTGTGCTGATATTCACCAGAACCAAGCGCGGAGCCGATAAAGTAACCGATCATCTCAAGCGGGCGGGAATCAGGGCCGACGCAATCCATTCCGACAAGACCCAGGTCGCAAGAGAACGAGCGCTCGCGCGATTCAAGAAGGGCAAAACGCCCGTCCTGGTGGCGTCCGACATAGCCGCTCGCGGTATCGACATCGACGATATCACTCACGTCATCAATTACGACATGCCCAACGAAGCGGAGGTCTACGTCCACCGCATCGGGCGCACCGGACGCGCCGGCACGCAGGGCATAGCGTGGTCCTTCTGCGGAGTCGAAGAGCGGTATCTCCTGTCGGCTGTCGAGGAACTCCTTGACGAGCCGATCGACATCATCACCGAGCACCCCTTCCCCTCGCCGCTGCCCAGAAGATCGCAGATCGACGCCGACGCGGCGCCCGCCAAGAAGAAAAAGCACTGGAAAAGAGCCTCCCGCCCGCGTCGATTCTAGAATTTGATTCTCGATAACTGACCTCCCCCGACGCCTTTGCGCGACGCGCACATCTTTATTTCAGAAAAAACGCCATTTCCGCGTTCACTTTTGCCTGCGTATCCGCTGAAGAGCGTAGATCGCAGGAAACCACAAGGCACGAGAGCAAAGGAAAGAACAATGAACGCAACGCAAATCCGAGCAGCATGAAGAAAGCCCTCACACGATTGTGCGGGGGCTTTCTTATGCCTGCTGCGTGAGAAGGGGGTTACTTCAGGACAGTCACGCTTCCGTCGTCGAAGGAGGCGATGATCTTGCCGCCGTCGATCGCCAGACCGTTGAACGCCAGCTTGGCGGGGAATGTCCTGTCCCACATCGGCTTGCCGGTCTCTATTTCAAACGCCTGTACGAAGCCCTGCGGCTTGGCCGTCTGGTCGGTGATCGCCCCGCCGATCAGAACCGCGTTGTTGCAGATGATCAGTGAAGTAACCTGGCGATCCTTCGCCACCGGCTTGCTCCACTTGGCGCCTTTGGGCGCTCCGTTTTCCAGGGCGCTTACTTTCAGTCCGTTTCTCATATCGCAGACAGCGACATACTTGTCGGTCCAGCTTACCGTGTCGCCGCGGGCGGCGGATCGCCCCTGTCCGTATCCGATGTTGGCGAACTTGCGATGCCCGACGCGCGTCCAGTTCCAACTGTAGACGCCTTCGAGTCCCATAGTCAGCCCGGGGCCCGAGGCCTTGGCCGGTTCGCCTTTTTCGAGATCCAGCGTCACGCCCATGGATTTGACGGTATTGCCCTGCAGGGCCAACGCATCGTTCCGCCTGGAGCCGCGATCGTTTTTCGGCAGCGCCTTGGACCAGATCACCTCGCCGGTCTCGGGTTTGAACGCCCTGACCAGCAGTCCGCCGTCGGAGCCCTGCGTGCGTCCCGCCGATGCGTAGGCCTTGCCCTTGGCGACCAGCACGCCGCCGATCACCGGCCAGACCGATTCGACCTTGCCGTAGGAGACCATGCGCTTCTCTTGCGGCGCGATGCGCAGCTTGTAGATCAGTTCGCCGGTCTTGGCCTTGATCGCGTAGACGTATCCTGCGTGATCGCCGGCCAGGCAGATGCCCTTGAACAGCGTCGGCGCGGTGTCCATCCTGCCGCCGGTCATGAAACGCCACTTGACATTTCCACTCTTGGCGTCGCTGGCGATCAGTTCGTTGTGATCGGTGTCGGCCACGATCACCAGATCGCCGGCGGTTATCGGGGCCGTCAGCCTGGTGTTCAGGAACGAACTCCAATCCCGCTGAACGGTGCCGTCAATCTTCCGGGCGGTGAGTTTCTTTGACCAGACGACCTCGGGCTTGGCAGGAACGTCGCAGCCGGAGCTGCTGGATCGCTCGGCGTTTCCACGGAACGAACTCCAGGTCGAACGGCGCGCGATGCCGTCAGTGGCTTCGTTGTACGACGAGTTGGCCAGCGGCTGGGTCGGAACCTGCATCTCTTCGACGCTGGGGATCCTCCCGATCGACGCTATCGCCAGCAGGCCGGGGATCTGACCCGGCGAGCAGCGGCACCAGTTCTGGCTGATGTAACCGGCTCCGTATCCCGGGATCGTGCCGGTAAGGCAGCCGGCTCGGGCGCCGCCGAAGCTCTGCCTCTCGGGGTTCTCGCCGCCCTTTGTAATCGTTCCGCCGCGATTGGTCAGTTGGATTTCACCTACGCGCATGACCGGCGTGCAGATGTGGCCTCGGAACCGGAAGAAGTTCTTCCCGGCCGCGGCGGCCTTCTCGCCTTCGAGCAGCTTGCCGTTATCGGCCGACAGCAGCGCCACAGTGTTTCGATTGCCGTGCGCCACGCCGACGGCTCCGAACCCGGCGGCTTCCAAAGTGATCGGCTGATCCTTGGCCTTGAACGATTCGTCCGACGCCTTCCAGAGCACCTTGCCGCTCTTGAGATCCATGGCGACGATCCGTTGTGCGGGACGTCCTTCCTTGCTGTTCTTTGCGCGGCGTCCGTGCTTCTCTTCGATCGTGTCATTGGCGTTGCGATTTACGATGTAGACCTTTCCGTCAGCGATCAGCAGACCGGTGCCCAGCAGATCCTGCCTCCACAGCAGCTTGCCGGTCTTGTCGTCGTAGGCTTCCACGGTTCCGTCGGCGATCGCCCAGTCCATGCGGCGGCGATCGTATCGCGCAACCGAGCCCATCGACTTTCCGCCCTTCCAGGTGGTGGTCACGACAATGCCCCTGGACGCAGAGATCACGCCGGGGATGTTGGTTGTGGGAATCTCGCGGATGGTGTCGCCGGTTCGCGTGCTGACGACCAGCATCTTCCCGTTTTCACCGGCCAGGTAGACCTTCTGACCGATCGAGATCATGGGGGCCAGATTCTCGATGTAGAGTCCGCCGTAGTACGTTTCGCCGATCTTCTTTCGCCAGATCATTCGCCCGTTGAAGGCGTCGCGGCAGGTCAGGTACTGTGCGGTCCCGTAAGGCGACTTCCAACTGTGTCCGAGGTTCTCGACAACTCCCGTGGAGAACGAAAAGCACTTTCCGTCATTCAGCAGGAGAGCCCTGGTCGAGGAGTACCGGTTGGCCGATCGCTTTGGGTTGTCGAAGTTCATCGGCAGACTGGCGCTCCACTTGAAACCGACGGGCAGATCAAAGACCCTGTCGCTCGACAGCGGACGTGCGTCGGCGTCGTGGTAGCGGTGGGTCCAGATGTCCATCGTCTCGGGCAGCGGGATATCTTCGGTCTTCGTTATCTTCCCCTCCTCGCAGGTGATCAGCCTTCCGTGCGGCGCCATACAGCGTTTGGCCTCCTTGGGGGCCAGGCCGGCTTTGGCGGCCTTGTCGGAGTCCATAATCACAAGCACGTTGACCATGTAGTCGCGGTAAGGAAGCGCTTTCATCTCGAGCAGTTCGGCGGTCACATTGCCTTTTACGCCAGCCGCGGCGATAGACTTGTTCATGCTCGCCAGCTCGGTCTGATCCGACACGATAACATGGACCAGCGAGTTTCCGTTCTTGCCCAGATCGGTCGCCATTTCCGCGGCGGCCGGATCGCCGCATGCGATGACCACGAAGAGCCCGCTCTCCCGACCGTAGGATTTGATGACCTCCTGGGCGTCGGACGCCTCGACGTATCCGGACGCCAGAGATATCGCGGAGACCAGGACAATCGTTAGAATCCAGCCTGTTGCGTTCTTCATAGATAATGCTCCTGAGATAGTAAACGTCGAGGGTGCGATTCGTCCGTTATTTACGAGTAACCCGGTAGGATACCGGCGATTGCGGCCTGATGGCAATAACAAACCAACCCCGAGACCCACAGGCACAGGTGTGCAGTCATTAAGTAAGGCGTCCCTGGAACTGCGCGGGGGATGGGCAGGCGGAATTGAAAGCCAAGCCCCGATAGCCGTCAACCGTCAGTCGGAACCAAGACCAGTGGCCTTTCCCCTCGCCTGGTCAGCCTGTAGCAGTTCAGGCGTGCTGTGGACGTGGTCGATTACCTCCGTCCCGACTTTTTGGGGCGAGTCGCCCGCCGCGCAATCAGAAGCGCCATCTCGAGCGCCTGTTCGTAGTTCATGCGCGGATCGACGTCGCTGTGATACGCCCGCTTCAGGTCCGCTTCATCGAGTCCTCGCGCGCCGCCGATGCACTCAGTCACGTTCTCGCCGGTCAGTTCGAAATGGACCCCGCCGAGGATCGAACCCGAACGCTGATGGATGTCGAACGCCTGTTCGAGTTCGCCCAGGATGTCGTCAAAAATGCGGGTCTTGACGCCGCTTTCGGTCGTGATAGTGTTGCCGTGCATCGGGTCGCAACACCACACGACCGAACGCCCGCTTCGCATGACCGCCTCGATAAGCGGAGGCAGATCCTCGGCGATCTTCTTCACCCCGAAGCGATGGATCAGCGTCAGGCGTCCCGGTTCGTCGTTCGGATTGAGCACATCGAGCAACTCGCCCAGCTCCCGCGGGTCCATGTCCGGGCCGATCTTCATCCCGACAGGATTGGCGATTCCGCGGAAATACTCGACGTGGGCGCCGCCGACGGCCCGTGTGCGGTTTCCGATCCAGGGCAAGTGCGTGTTCAGGTTGTACCATCCGGTGCGACGCGGCACCTGGCGGGTCTGGGCCTGTTCGTAGTCCAGATGCAGCCCCTCGTGGCTCGTGAAGAAGTCGACGCGATTCAACTCCGCCAAAGGTCGCCCGGCTATCGCCTCCAGGAACCGAATCGAGTCGCCCATGGCGTTCATAATCCCGCGATAATCTCGCGATCGTTCCGCGTGGTCGAGAAAATCAAGGTCCCAAAACTCGGGATGGTGGAAGTCGGCGAAGCCGGCCTGGACCAGGCTGCGGATGAAGTTGAGCGTCATCGCGGCCCGTTCGTAGCCGCGCAACAACAGCGTCGGGTCGGGCGTGCGGTTTTCGAGCGTAAAGCCCGCGCGATTGATCAAGTCCCCGCGGTAGTTCGGCAGGGTCACGCCGTCGCGTGTCTCGGCCTCGGCCGAGCGAGGCTTGGCGTACTGGCCCGCAAAACGTCCCACACGCGTCACTTGCCGCTTAGTGCCATAGACGAGCACGATGCTCATTTTCATCAGTATCTTGATCTTGCTGGTGATGGGGTCGGAGCGGCAGTCCTCGAAGCTCTCGGCGCAATCACCCCCCTGCAGGAGGAATCGCTCGCCGCGACCGGCCTCGGCCAACTGGCGTTTGAGCGTTTCTACTTCCCAACTCGTCACCAGCGGCGGCAGCTTGCGGAGATCGTCGAGCACCCTTTGAAGCGCCTCGCAATCGGGATAGGTCACCTGCTGTCCGAGCGGCTTTTTCTGCCATGATGTGGGCGACCATCGATCGTTCATTGCCAGGCCTTTCGTTCCAATGGATCCGACAGTTCACAGCGCGCCGAGGCCGTATCGACGAGCCCGCGGGGGCGCCGCGGGTCGGCCCTTTTCAACGTGCGGTCGTTGATTACTTTATGAACTTGGAGACATAAGTCAAATACCCCTGTTTGCCTCCTTCTTTCCTCCACATCTTCACTGATTTCCGAATCCTCTTGAGGCATGCGATTATTTCATCGATGGAAACAACTGTTGGAGCGGGCGTCTGTTCTATTGAGATTCGGCCAAGGCGGTACTTGCACATTTCATGTACGCGATCGTACATCAGTTTGCCGGACTCGGGCAGGTAGACGCCTCTCGGCTCGACGCCTTGCTTTTCGTGGACGAAATGATCGATCATTTCGTTCAGAACCTGCAGCACGGACTTATCTGAAACACCGGGGTATTCTCGATAGACCGATACGATTGCAAACTCGATGTTCTGCAGAACATCTTCGTATTGTTTTTCAATGCTCATGATGCGCTCAGCATAACGTATCCGTCCCTTACGAAAACGGTCTCAGTCCCGCGTTAGCTGCAATCTTGGCGCCTGCATTCTTGAAGTCCTTGTAAGCCTCGGAGACAGCATGAGTGTGTGCGCCGAGCGCGCCGTCGGCCGGCTTAAGGAAGAACACAGGCTTTCGAGCTTCTTGCGCCAGCGGCATGAGACTGCGGTAGTCCTTTAGCTTGGCGATGCAGTTGGGGTCGGTGTCGATAGTTGCCGTGCAATCCGGCTCTTGATCGAGAACGGCTTGGGCGTAGACGCCGGGTATCCGTGCAATCCATCGCTCAAATGCTTTGACGGGACGGTCCATGCGTATTGAATGCCGCAGAACCATGTAGCCGATTGGTTTGATGACGCCATGCGGGAGACTGAGGTCGGCTACTGGATTTTTCGCCATTTTCGCCAAACGTTCTTTCCATTCGTCACGCCATCGCCGCAATGCCGGTCCGAGGTTTTGAAGGCCTTGGATAGAAAACAGGTCCGGTCCCAAAGGAATGACCACGAAATCAGACGCAATTAAAGCTGCGCGATTGGCGGCTCCGAGGTTGGGGCCAAGATCAACCAGGATGACGTCGGCCTTATGACTCCGGCCGGCCTTCTGGACTATTCGATAGAAAGCTGAAATAATGCGGAAAGCGCGTTCGTCGCCGTCCAGGCATTTTGGCCATACTTCCGACAGTTGGTCTTCAAAGGCGGATAACGCCATGTCACCGAGGACAAGGCCCAGTCGCTCCGAAATGATCTCCACATGAGGGTCGGCAATGTCGCCCGTGCCGCCTATTAGCGGTCGCACGGCGCCGTAAACGGTTTGCCGATGGTCTTTGGCGGTTATCACGTCTTCAAGACGATCTTCGTCGAGGAATGCGGCGGTAAGGTTGCTCTGGGGGTCGAGATCCGAGGCGATGACGCGGAGGCCTCGGTCCGCAAACATCCACGAGAGGTGGTAGACCATGGATGTCTTGCCGACCCCGCCCTTGTTGTTAAAGAATGCGATGACGGGAATGTTCATGCCCGGCTCCTGAGAATAACGGCCACATGCGTATCTTCGACCTGAAACTCGGGCTGTGGGTTTCCGTTCTTTCTCATCTCGCTTCGTGCAAGCATGATCCCAAACCCGAAACGCTGGACGTAACCAAGCTCCTTCATAACTGCGGCGAGATTCGGATTCCTGTAGTCGCTTACTCCGGATTGACCGAAGTTCTGTTTTGTAACCTGTCCGTACGGTCCGCCCGGATTATGAATTTCGACGCGATCGTTGAACCAGTACAGACGCACCGGTGCGTTGGTGTTCTCGTAGGAACGGTGTAGTATGGCGTTTCGAACGATCTGCTGGAGGGCGACAATAGGGTAATCCGGTACGCTGGTTTCAATGGATCCGCTGGTGATGTTCGCCGAAGCCTGGATGTTGTTCTTGAGCAAATCATCAACTTCAGCAAGAAAATGGGGGAGCGGTCCCCTGACTTCCTTCTGGTTCCTGATGGGGTCCTCCAGGGCGGTTCCGTCAATGCGAAGGAACTGCACATATGCTCCCGGCGCCCAGTCAGTGGGGGACTTTCCAACCGTCAGGACGCCAAGTACTGTTGGTCGCACAACTGACCCGGGATGAGCGAATCTCAGTGCAATCAACTGATCTTCGAACGACCGCTGGTTCTGCTCGATCACTTCGGCGGCTACGGCGTACGGAAGGTATGTACGCTGGAAGAGCAGTTCATCAATGGTGTCGAGTCCGGCGTCCTCCACCGGGCGGACGTCTCTAGGAAGATCACGGAAACGGCGCTTCTCATTGAGGCGGCGTTCATCATCGCGGTTGGCGATCGCTCGGCGAGGTCCCGATCGAATCCATATTGTCCCCTTGAACCTGACCGGTGGAGCGTCTGAGGGATGAACTATTACAACTGCGACGTCGCACCCTTTGAGATGTCTCTTCTGGACATCAATCGAGGGAAGCGGGAGGATATTCCCATCATTACGAATGGAAGCCAGATTCTGGAGTAATTGATCTGAAATATCCAGGCCGACAGGGTCTCCTTGATCGTTGACGCCGACGAAAAGCACACCTGCCTGGTTGTGGGCGGGAAGGTCATTGGCGAAACCGCAGACAGCCTGCCTGATCTTGTCGCTGTCCGTCATCGACTCTTTGCGTTCAGCGCGATCCGACTCCAGATCGTTCAGCATGGCTTCAAGTTCCGTATCAGTCACGATGATGTCCTTGGGTCTCGCCGATGAGACCGGAAGTTTGCGCGTCGTTTATCATGCCTTCCCACAGTGCGTTCTTGTCGTAATCGCACAGGCCGAATATCGATAAGCACAGCATACGCTAAGTTACTTCAGTCTACAACAGTCAGATGGGATGGCTTGGGTTGAGGGTAATTCCGGGGACGCCAGCAATAATTGCCGATAGGATTGCGGTTTTGGTTAGGGCGACCTTTCTTAACCACGGAAAGCTAACAGCAACGGCCACGCCCGGAATAAGGTTTAGCAAAGCCTGCGCCGTTTGCCGCTCTGCGGTCGTTCTCTGAGCCTCTGTGTGAAAACATGGCCGTTGGAACACCGTGTCTGCAACACCAACACAGGCAACGAAATAGACGACAACGCTCTGTTGACACCGCTAACGCCGGCCACTAGCATTTAAGATCACAAGAATACGAGCGACTGTCCTTTTGCCAATCATTGGAGTTGGAAGTCTTATGATCGAGAATACACGCACATTTTGTTCTGTCCTGTTGGTTTCTCTGGCGATGGTCTGCATCCTGTCGGCCGCGAAGACCAGCAACGCAAAAAGCCCCGCATCATCGGCGGAGTTCCGCATGAAGTCGTGGGATCAGCACGTCAAGCTGCGCACCGATTCGATATTCAAGGACGTCAAATGGCTGCACGTCGGGCCGAGGATTCAAGGCGGCAAGATCGAGAGCATCTGGTCTGTCAGGAAGCGCAAGTCGACGATCTACGTCGGCGTCGGATCGGGCAACCTGTGGAAGTCCGAGACCAACGGCACGACGTGGAAGCCTGTCTTCGAGAATGAGTCCACGTTTTCGGTGTCAGTCGTGACAGTGTGCGACAAGGACCCGGATCTCGTCTGGGTCGCGACAGGCGAACCGCACATGGCCCGCAGTTCGTTCGCCGGCATGGGCGTGTTCAAGTCGACCGACGGCGCCAAGACCTGGAAGCATATGGGGCTTGTCGACACGCATCACATCAACAGGCTTCTGATCGACCCGAAGGACTCCAACGTGGTCTACGTGGCGGCTCTGGGACACCAGTACACGTACAACAAACAGCGAGGCCTGTTCAAGACCACAGACGGGGGCAAGACCTGGACAAAGAGCCTCTACATCTCCGAGAAGGTCGGCGTGGTGGGTCTGGCGATGGACCCCTCTGACAACAAGACGCTTTACGCGACGGCCTGGGAGCGGGACAGGAAGGCGTGGAATAATATCGACTCCGGGCCGGGCAGCGGACTGTACAAGACCACCGACGCGGGCAAGACCTGGAGGCGGATCACCAAGGGACTTCCCACCGGAAAAGACGTCGGCAGGATGTGCGTCTCGGTCTCGCCGTCCAACCCGAAGGTCGTATACATCCTGGCGTCCTACAAGGGCGGAAAGGTCTACCGCTCCGACGACAAGGGCGAATCGTGGCGCAAGACCCACGAGGGCAACGTGCCTACCGGAATCGGTTACGACTTCTGCATTATCCGGGTCTGCCCCGACAATGAAGACGAGGTCTTTGTGCCCGGATTCAACCTTATCTACTCCAGCGACGGCGGCAAGACCTGGGTCAGCCGCTCCGAGCAGGTCATTCCAATGCTCTCGTATGAGCCCCGCCGCAAGACTCCGCATTGCGACAATCACGACATCTTCATCGATCCCGACGACGGCGACAGGGTAATGCTCGGCACCGACGGGGGGCTCTACATATCGCACGATCGGGCCAAGACGTGGCTGCACGTCAACAGGCTGCCGATCGCCGAGTTCTACGCCATATCGGTGGATATGCGCAAGCCGTACAAAATATGGGGAGGCACGCAGGACAACGGCATACTCGGCGGCGAGGCCAGGCCCATGAATCCCGGCATGGAGCACTGGTATTGGAACCACGGGGGCGATAATTACGTCACGCTGATCGACCCGAACGACCTGGACGTGATGTATTTCGAGGGCATGTTCGGCAGCATGGGGCGAAGGAACATGAAGACCGGCAAGGGCCGGGGCATAAGGCCCGGCCCAACTCCGAAAGGCGCCAGGCTGCGGTTCAACTGGATGACTCCCTTCATACTGTCGCCTCACAACTCGAAAACGCTCTACGCCGGCGCCAACTACCTGTTCAAGAGCACGTGTCGCGGCGACAAGTGGGAGCGCATCAGCCCCGATCTGACGACGAATCCAGGCCCGGAGAAGCAAGGCAACGTTCCATACGGGACGATAACCGACATCTCCGAATCACCGCTGAAGAAGGGACTGCTCTACGTCGGAACTGACGACGGGCAGGTACACGTGACAAAGGACGACGGAGCGACCTGGACGAAGATCAACGATGGTCTGCCCGACAGATGGGTCACCCGCCTGGTGGCGTCGAAGTACGCCGAAAACGAAGTGTTCTGCTCGCTGACCGGATACCGCCAGGACGACTTCGATGCGTATCTGTACTTCTCGACCGACTACGGAACGACCTGGAAATCGATCAGGAACAACCTGCCCGGCGAATCGGTCAACGTGATACGCGAGGACCCGTTCGACAAGGATATCCTCTATGTCGGAACGGAACTCGGGGCCTACTGCTCGATCGATCGGGGCAAGACCTGGCATTCGCTGTGCAACCATATGCCGACCTGCGCGGTGCACGACATCGCTGTCCATCCGCGCGACGGCGACATAGTGCTCGGCACGCACGGACGAAGCGCCTTCGTGATGGACGCCAAGGCGATCAAGAAGATAAAGGCGGAACTCGCGAAATCCAAATAGCGCAGGCGAATTATGAAACTGCACAAAGTCAGCCGTTGGCTGCACAGGTGGGGCTCGATTCTCGCCCTGGCGCCAATGATCGTAATCATAGTCTCGGGCGTCGTTCTGCAGTTGAAGAAGGAGTCGGCGTACATTCAGCCGCCGACTAAGCGAGGAGTCGGTTCGCAGCCTGCGCTGAGCTTCGAGCGCATCCTGGAGCGGGCAAAGACAGCCGAGCAGGCGGCGATCTCATCCTGGAGAGACGTCGACCGTCTGGACGTGCGCCCGGGCAAGGGAGTAGTCAAGGTCCGCTGCAAGAACGGCTGGGAGGTGCAGATCGACTCGCAGACCGGCGACGTGCTGCAGACGGCGATTCGACGCTCCGACCTGATCGAGAGCATTCACGACGGGACGTATTTTCACGACAGCTTCAAACTCTGGGTGTTTCTCCCCGCCGGCGTGATACTCGTTATCCTCGTCGTCACGGGAGTGCATCTGTTTCTCCTGCCGTATATGGCAAGGCGAAGGAAACGAAGAAACCAGCCGGACGCCGCAGCCTGACCCGCCCGGCGAAAAGAGTCATACTATGTCCAAGCCACTGTCATGCGTCATGTCACTGGCGGCTATGCTGCTGTCGTCGGCCGCCGCTTTCGCCGCCGAGCCGGGTAAGATCGATCGCCACGCGCTCGTCAACCGGCACAACGTAAAACTCACCCAATACAAGAGTCATAACGCTCTGCAGGTCGGAAACGGGGAGTTCGCCTTCGCGACCGACCTCACCGGTCTGCAGACCTTCGACGGGTCGCTGGGAACGTACTCGCAATGGGGCTGGCACACTTCGCCGAATCCGGAGAACTACCGCCACAGCGAGGCCGAATCGGAACTGGAGGTCTACGGGCGAAAGGCCCGCTACAGCGATCCGTATTATGAACTGCTCCCAAAGAGCAAGTGGACCACCGGCCCGTCAGGGATCGCGATCAGGCACAAACAGGTCAAGGCGATCTCGGCCCGGCGAAACGGCGCCTACTGGTGGTATCGCCACAATCCCCATCGCCTCCACCTGGGGATGATCGGCTTTGAGATGACCGGAGCCAAGGGACGCAGGGCGACCTGGGCGGACCTGTCCGAGACTTCGCAGGAACTGGACCTCTGGAAAGGAGTGCTGACCAGCAGATTCAAACTCAACGGACGCACCGTTACAGTCATCACATGCTGCCACCCAACGGATGATTCGCTTGCGGTTCGCGTGAAGTCTGAACTGCTGGCAAGCGGCAAACTGAAGGTGCTCTGGCGGTTCCCGTACGCCCATGCGGGCAATCCGGACTTCAGCGACACCTCGGCGCCGTCGCACACGACAACCACGCTGGACAACAGCCCGCGACGGGTCCGCATCAAGCGGACGCTGGATCAGGATGAGTATTACGTTGCGATTCAGCATTCCGACGCCGGTGCAACGATGACGAATCCCAAGCCGCATCACTATCTGCTGACCCCTTCGGACAAGACCGCGGAACTGTCATTCGTAACTCACTTTTCAGAGAAGCCCCGGAAAAAGAAGATTACTGGTTTCGCCAACACTCTCGCGGCCGCCGAAGCGCAATGGCGAAAATTCTGGCTGACCGGCGGGGCGATCGACCTGTCGGGAAGCAAGGACCCGCGCTGGCGGGAACTCGAGCGGCGGCTTGTCCTTTCGCAATACGCCACGGCGATTCAGTGCGCCGGGTCGTCTCCCCCGCAGGAGACCGGGCTGTTCAACAATACGTACTGGTACGGTAAGTTTCATCTGGAGATGACCGCGTGGCACGGCGTACATTTCGCCCTGTGGGGCCGCGAACATCTGCTCGAGCGATGGATGGAGTGGATCGGCACCACCGGCCTGAACGCCGCCAGACGGAAAGCCAAGTATCAGGGCTATCGAGGCGCGCGATGGCACAAGATGATCAGCGCCGAGGCCAAGTGGGAGTCGCCGTCGCGTTGCGGCCCATTCAGGCTCACCCAGCAGGGGCACATGATCTACCTGCCCGAACTGCTCTACCGGATCAAGCCGACGAAGGAGACGCTCAACAAGTACAAAGACGTGGTCCTGGAGTCGGCGGAATTCATGGTCGATTTCCTGAACTGGGACGCCAAAACGCGGCGTTACGTCCTGGGTCCGCCGCTGATCTCGGGGGCCGAATGCAACAGTTTCCCGCTTGGCGCCCAGAACTCGACGGTGGAGCTGTCCTACTGGGCCTACGGAATTCAGACCGCCCAGGAATGGCGCAAGCGGCTCGGGATGCCCGAAGACGACAAGTGGCGCCGGGTGCTTGAGAAACTCGCAACCCCGCCGATCAAAGACGGCGTCTACCGCAACGTGGAGACGGGAGTCCACGGCGGTCGACCGGCCTGGTTCGAAGCCTACGGCTGCATGCCCGGGGTGCGGATTGACCCGAAGATCATGGCCGCCACGCTCGCCAAACGCACCGACAACCTGAGCACGAAGCACTGCTGGGGATGCGATTTCCCGATGCTGGCGATGACCTCGGCGCGTCTGGGCAAGCCCGCCCAGGCGGTGGAGATGCTGCTGTACGACACGAAGGTCAACAGCTACAACGCCAACGGAAGCAATCCCGGCGGCGCGTTTCCGTATTATCCCGGCAACGGAGGACTGCTCTGGGCCGCTGCGATGATGGCCGCCGGATGGGAAGGCGGCCCAAACCGCAACGCCCCGGGCTTCCCCGACAACGGACAGTGGAGCGTCAAGTGCGAAGGCATTCGAAAGGCCCCGTGAGGCGAGCCGTCCGACAGGCCAATCTCCGTCCGGACGCCTGGCGAAAAGGCGTGCGAGACGGGAGTTTCCACGATCGTCCGATCGCCGCCGGATCGGGGCGCCGGCTGAGCTATCGGTCATGGCGCAGGGTTTTCAACGTCGGTTTCCGCGTGATTTGTCCGGAGAAACAGCGACAGCCGCCCGGCGCCCTATTGCGGTTTGCAGGTTTCCACGATCTCGTCGATGTGGGCGGTCGCCACGCAGATCGACGTGTCGGCGGCGCCGTAATAGACCTTGACCATACCGTCATCTTCTATGATCGCCCCGCAGGCGAAAACAACGTTTCCGACATCGCCGATCCGCTCGTAGTCTTCGCGTGGCGACAGCAGCGGCGGCAGGCAGCGATTCAGCACTCTGGCGGGATTGTCGAAGTCGAGCATCGCCGCGCCGGCGCGGTAGATCGGGCCGGCGGACGTCATCTTCACGCCGTGATAGATCTCCAGCCAGCCGTGCTCGGTGCGGATCGGCGGGACCGATGCGCCGATTCGATATGAGTCCCAGCATCGCGGGCGAGGTCCGAATACAACCTCGCTGCGGCCCCAGTTGATCAGGTCCGGCGAGTACGATATCCAGATCGCTCCCACTCCGCCGCCGATCGGGCGGTCGAGACGGGCGAACATGCCGTTGATCTTCTCGGGGAACAGAACGCCGTCCTTGTTGCCGGGGCCCGAGATCATGCCCATCCGTTCGTAGTTCACGAAATCTTCAGTGCGTGCGAGTGCGATTCGGTGCCCGTACCGGCCGCACGCGGTGTAGACCGCGTAGTACGTCCCGTCAACCAGCGTCATTCGCGGGTCTTCGATTCCGTTTTCCTCCCAGACCGCCCAGGGCTCTTCGGTCGACGGGCGCATGCAAGGTTCGGGGTCGACGGTGAAGTTGTATCCGTCGTCGCTGCGGGCCATGGCGAAAAACGAGTAACCCTGCTGTCCCTCAATTCGGAGCAGCAGCAGGTACTTGTCGCCGACCTTCAGCGGGGCTCCGTTGAACACGGTGTTGCAGCGATAGGGAATGTCGTCGAGGGTCAGTATCGGGTTGCCCGGGTATCGATGCAGCATGTCCCGTTGAAGATTTGTCTCCTGCTGGGACATATCAGAACTCCTTCCCGCCTTCGAAACAGGCCGACACGATCACGTCAAGCGGGACCCTTCCCAGGCAAATGCAACTGTCCGAGGCGCCGTAATACACATTGATAACGCCGTCTTCCAGGAGTGCGGATGTCGAGAATACGACGTTGGGGAGGTCTCCTATCCGCTCGTATCTTTCGCGCGGAGCGAGTATCGGCACGTTTGATCGGGCCAGCACTTTCGACGGATCGTCCCGGTCGAGTATCGCCGCTCCAAGCCGCACCAGGGGTCCGGCGCTTGTGCCCTTTTCACCGTAGTATATCAGCAGCCAGCCTTCGTCGATTTCGATCGGTGGGGCCGAGGCGCCTATTCTGGTCGAGTCCCAGAAACCGCCGCGCGGAGCCATGACGGCTCCGCATCCGCCCCAGAACTCCAGATCTTCGGAGTAGCTTATCCAGATGCTCGATCCGGCGTCGGGCCGCTTGAGCAGCACGTATTTCCCGTCGATCCTGCGTGGGAACATCACGCCGTTCTTGACGTCAACCTGCGTGAGGTATCCGAGCCGCTCGACGGTTTCGAAGTCCGTGGTCCTGGCCAGGGCCACTCTCATGCCATGATCGCCGTCGGCGACGAAAGTTATGAAGTACTCTCCGTTCAGGGGAGTTATCCGAGGGTCGCGAACGCCGACGGACTCGCAGCCCGCCTCCGGACACGACTGCCGGCGGACCATGAACGGTTCGGGGTTGACGGCGAATTCCTCGCCGTCAGGGCTGTCGGCGCGGTAGATCGAGTAATGACCCTCGAGTTCCTCGATGGTAATGAGCATCAGGAATGCGCCGCGGAATCTGATCACCGCTGCGTTCCAGATGTCGCCGGCCCGAAACGAAAGATCGGACAACGACACCAGCGGGTTTCTCCCGCTCCTGACAACTATGTCCCGACTCGCTGGCCGATCCATGCTCAAGTTCCGATCAGATCAGTCCGGATCTTTCGGCGTTACTGTCTGTTCGGACGAGGCCGCGAGATCCGCCAGGTCATTGCCGATCGACGATGCGTCCGAGGGCGGAGGCGTCCTTGGCCCTTTTCTCGGCTTCGACGGAAGCTGATGACCTCGATACTCGTAGAACGTGCTGTAGTTTCTCTTCAGGTATCCGCCGGCGGTGACCCTGACGCCGTTCAGCACCGATCCGATCACGTGCGCTCCGACTCTCAGGAATATGTCCCTGGTGCGCTGCAGGATCCCGTGCGTGCTGACCCCGGCGCGTATGACGATTATCACGCTGTCGACCAGCGTGCTGAGCACCGAGGGGTCGGTGACCACCAGCGCGGGGGCCCCGTCGAAGATAACTTGGTCGTACTTGGCGGTCATTTCGCCGATTATGGTTCTCATCTGTTCGCTGCCGAGCAGTTCGGCGGGATTGGGCGGAAGAGGGCCGGCGGTCATGATCGACAGGTTTCTGTCGACTTCGTAAACGCCGTCCTCCCATCGTCCCTGTCCGACCAGGGCGCTGCTGAGACCGTTGCTCGAGGCCTTGGGGAAAAGACCGCTGAGTGAGGGCTGGCGGAAGTTGGCGTCGACGACGAGGACCTTGCGCCCGCCCTGTGCGATCGACGCGGCGAGGTTCATCGTCACGGCGGTTCTCCCGTCGCCGGGCGAGGGGCTGGTGACCATGAGCGAGCGGCGCTGGCTGGCGGGTCCGCTGAACAGCAGGCACGTGCGTATTTGCCTGTAGGCCTCGCCCGCCAGCGAGTCGGAATTGGTCAACATGAGCGTTCTCATGTCGGCGATGTCCTCGTCCATGTCGTCTTCGTGCGGGATCATTCCCAGCAGCGGCAGATCGATTCTGGTCGCGATATCGGCGGGGCTCTTTATCGAGGTGTCCATGAGCTCCATAAGGAACGCCAGTCCGAAACCTATGCCCAGTCCCACAATGACGCCCAGGGGAATCATGATCGTATACTGCGGCCAGGACGGCTTGATCGGTATTTCACCCACCGCACGCACGCGAATGGGCACTTCACCCAGAGAGACCCGCAGCCTGAGCAATGCGTCCTCGACCTGTGTGGCGCTGGCCTGCAGTCTCTGAATTTCCGCCTCAAGCGTGGATATTTTCGTAAGGCTGACGCCGAGATCCTTGAGGTTAGCCGACACTTCATTGTACTGGTTTCCCACCGCCAGCAGACGCTCGCTGACCGCGGTGACCTGGGACTGCTGCTGTTGTATCATCGCCTGGATCTGCTTCTTGACCAGGTCGGCTTCCATCTCCGCGCGTTCGGCCTCGAGGGTGTCGAGTCTCGCCTTGGTGGCTTTGATTCTACGGTGTCCGGGCAGAAGCCTCATCTTGAAACTGTTGAGTTCGATTTCGATATTCTTCTTGTTGACCACCAGGGAGCGATATGTGGGATCCTGATCCAGCGCCGCCAGTATCTCCGGCGACTTTGACAATGTACCGGCCTCCTGCTGGGCCTCGACGGCCTCCAGGGCCGTTTCGGCCTGGGCTTTCAGCAGTCTGAGCTGGGTCAATTCCGTCGTCAGCGACTGCAGGGCCATCTGGGTGATGTTCCGCCGTTCGATCAGCAGGGGCACCTCGGACGCCCCGCGGATCTGCTCGATCTGTTTCTGCCTGGCGGAGATTGCACTGGTCAACTCGTCCAGTCTCACGTTAAGGCTCTTCATACGGTCGGCGCCAATGGCCTTGGTCTGCTGAATGGAATAGTGAACCAGCGAATCGGCGACGGCGTTTATGACTTCGGGCAGTTCCTTGGGGTTCGGCCCGCTCAGCGATATCTCGATCAGATTGGTGTCTCTCAGGCTGGCGACCGCCAACTCGTCCTGCAGCAGGCTCAACGTACCGGTAAGGTCGCCGGTGAAGTAAGAGGTGTTCTTGATCCGGTTCAGCACCCTCCCTCCTTCAGTTTTGTCGTCGTTTATCGCTCTTCGCAGCACAGATTCGATTTTTGCGAGGTTCACGTACGTCTGCTTGAGGATCTCGAGGTCGGCGGCGAAGTTCCGTTCTCCGGCGGCGAAAACATCCGCTCGCGGGGTGGCTACGCCAATCCGCACTCTCGACTTGAACGTTGGCGAATAATCCAGCCAGAGCTTCGTCCCAACGATCGAGGCGATCGTGAACACAACCAGAAAGACGAGTATCAGCCACAGATGCCTGCGAACAACCCGCATGACATCGCGCCCGGTCATGCCGGATCGTCCCGCGGCGGGTCGCCCGGGTCTGTGTACCGTCGACAGGGGCGCTTTTCCCGCGGCCACAATACTCGGTGTGCGATCGTGTGTCGGCAATGTTGTCATCTGAGTCTCTCCAGACCAAATATAAGTATTCAGTTACGCGCCAAGACGCTTCAGGGCGTCCTGGAGCCGCTTGTAAAGCGGCAGGTGCGGCTTGCCTCGAGTAAGTTCGAAACCCAACCGGTAATGCTTCAGAGCCTGCGTACGGTTTCCGGTCTGCTCAAACACCCATCCCAGATGATATCGGCAAGCGGCCAATTCCGGGTTGCGTTCGATGGACCGCTGCAGATACTTCTTGGCTTCAGCGTACCTCTTGAGCTTGCCCATGACCCACCCGTACGTATCCAATACGTTCGAGTCCTGGGGCCTTAGTCTGATAACCTTTTGCACATAAGGCAAGGCCTTTTCCGGTTCATTGAGATCCTCCACATACAGATATGCGATGTTGTTCAGCGCCGCATTGTCGTCGGGCGTCAGTTCAAGGCACTTTTTGTAGGCTTTTTCGGCACTTCTCGGATCACCATTATCGTAGTATGCTTTGCCCAGCCTGTTTGACAACATGGACACATCTGCAGGAGTCTTGGCCTTCGCCACTGATTCCGAGTAGTTGGCGATCGCCATCTGCAGATACTTTCTCCTTTCCGTCGAGGTCAGCTTCACCTTGTCGTCATTGACCGCGGCGCTGCACAAATCGCCGATGATCACCTTAACGTACCACTCGGCGGGACGCTTCGTGGACCAGGCGACCATTCTTTCAATGGCGATCCGCGGGCCGTAAGCTTCGCGAATCTGAGAGACAACGAAAGGAAGCTCGTTCGGACCGGCTTTCGAGACCGCCGAGAGGAACAGTTCGTTGGCTTTCGCGTTGTCGGCCTTGTGAACCATGATCCTGCCGATAACCGCATTGACCCACACCAACCACAGCGGCTTGGTCTTGTAGGACTGGGCGACAGTAAGGGCCTTGTCAAACTCCTTGGCGTCCAGGAGTCCGGTCAGATAAGCTCTGGCGACTGACGGCGATTCGGCGCTGCGGGCGACAGCCTGCTCCATCGCGGCTACGGCTTTGGCGTACTGCTCCCTGGCCCGCCACATTCCGGCCTCTATCAGCCAGTAAGTCGTCTTCTTGGGGAAACGCTTGTGAGCGTCGGCTATGGAGGCCTCGGCGTTGGCCCAGTCCTTGTTCTTGATATACGTGGTTATTAACGAGTACAGACCCGGTTCGTACGTTCTGTGTTCGGCGACTATTGACTTCAGGACCAGCAATGCGTCGTCATCCAGTCCCAGTCTCTGGTAGACTCCGGCCAGCTCCAACGACACCTGCGGGGTCTTGCTGAGTCGTCGGGCGGCCTCCAGATCGCTCTTGGCCATTTCAAGCTCGCCCATCACCAGATAGGCTCGCGCTCTGACCGCCAGGGCGGGGCCAAACTCGGGATGCTTCTTTATCGCCTGCGTGGCGATGTTCACCGCCTTGGCCGGGCTTCCGCGCAATCTGAACAGAAGCGCCTTCAGCAGCAGCGCCTGCGCGTCGGTCGGATTGCGGTTAAGGAGCACGTTGAGCTCCTCTTCGGCTTTGGCGTACTGGCGCGCGTTGAGGCGATATTGTATCAGGGTCTTCTTCCCCCGCACGTCTTCGCTGCGCTGGGCGACGTAGGCCGACATGTGCTCGATGGCCTGGGGCCATTTCTGAGCCCTCGCGTACAGGGCGGCTTTGGCGCGGATCGGCAAGGGGTTCTTCGGATCCAGTTTGGCCGCCCGATCGTAGGCTCGCATGGCCTGCGAGGGATTGTAGGTGGTCAGAAAATCTCCGTGCATGACCAGCCACGCCACTTTGGCCTGGGCGCTCTGCGCGTCGCTTATGCCCCTTTTCAGTATCGCTTCGCCCTTTGACGGCTCGCCGTTTCGAGCGTAGAAGAACGCCAGCGTTCTGGCCCATTGCAGCGAGCGCCCGGTGTTGTTGTACGCCGCGAGATACAGTTCACCCGCACGCGCCAGGTCGCGCGTGCGATACTCGCAGAGCCTGGCCAGACGCGCCAGGTTGTTGAGGTAGTTGGGATCTTTGGGACCGAGCTTGTAGAGCTTCTCCCGGCGTTCGATCAGCTTGGCGATCTCATCGCCGGTGGCTTTGGATTCGCGAATCTCCAGGTAGCGCCTGCTGATGTAGCTGTGTTTGCGCCCGGCGGGTTTTCGGTGCGCACGCATGACGTATTTTTCGTTTTCCTCCATGCGACCCTGGCGCTGGGTTACTATCGCCATGCCGATCAGACCGTTGATGTCGCCCGGATCGTTGCTTTCCATAACCCCGAAAACATCTTCAGCCAGCTCGACCTGATTGGTCGACAGATAGCACTCTCCCAGCGTACGAAGGATGAACTTGGAATCCGGAAAACGCTTGCGCAGCGGGCTGAGCACATCGATCGCATCGTCGTGTCGACCCTGGACAAGCAGCATCTGCGCGCGCATCGTCTTGCCTCGGAGGTCATCGGACTTCTCGACCTGTTCGACAACCTTCAAGGCCCCGCTCCAATCCTTCCTCTGAACTGCAATGCGAAACTGCAGGGCGGTGACTCCGGGATGGTCGGGATCCAAAGCAACGGCCTCGGCGATGTATTTGCCGTACAGCGCCGCATCTCCGGCTCGGGACGCTATGCGAGCCTTGGTCCAGGCCCGCATGAACGGCTTATCGGTGACCTTGTCGACGCGGGCGATCTTCATCGCAAGCCGCTGGGCGGGAGTCTTGTCGATCAGTTCGGCCTGGAACTTCATGTTCTCGTTGTCAGGATAGATCGCCAGCATCTGCCGCAGAACCGCCCTGGCGTTTTCCTTGTCGCCAAGCAGCAGGTGCATGTTGATCTCCCGCTCGGCCAGGAACATGCTCTTGGGCAATGTCTTTCTCAGGGACCTCAGCATACCAAGGGCCTGTTGCGTCTGCCCGTCGATCCACTTGAGGTCTATCTGCTCGACCACCGCCCGGATACCCGCCTTTGACAACTGCCCGATCTGAGCGGTGCTCACCGACTTGCCCATAAGCAGTTGCAGTTCGCTCTTGAGCCGCAGGGCCTCTTCGTTTTGCGCATCTACGCGCAGCGCGCGATTCACGTAGTTGTCCGCGGCGTCGTAGTCCTTGTACCGTATCTTCAGACGCGCCAGACCCAGCATGACCTCGATGCTGTCCTGGAGACGGGGAGCATTCTGAAGGGTCAGCAGGAGCTTCTCGGATTTTCCGGGCATGCCGACAGTATCATACAGAGTTATCAACAGCGCCGGAACTTGAAGGTCGGACAACTTAAAGGCCTTGTAAGCCGCCTCGAGGTGTTCGATCGCCTTGCTGGAGTCGTTTTCGATTATGGCCAGGCGTCCGGCCAGTTTCAAACGGCTCGGCGATCTCTCGGAGACATCGAGCTTCTTGAAGCAGTTCTCGGCGATATCCGCCATAGCCGCCTGCTGATCTTTGTCCTTCGAAGTTCGTCTCAAGTCCAACGCCGTGTTGGCCAGGGCGAAACGCAACTGGTTCATCTGCTCTGTCAGAATCCTGGTTTCCGGCGCCGCCGGTTGAGTCGCCGCCTGGGCCGACAGCTTGGGCGCCAGTCTGGCGACGCCGGTTTGGAGGGCCTTGACCGCCAGGTCCAACCTCTTGTCCATCCGATGAATCCTGCTGAGCTGGAGGTAGACCGCCGCCAGCGTCGGATCGAGGGCCGCCGCGGCCTGGAGCGACTTTAGAGCCTCATCCCGCTGTTCGGACTTCGCCAGGTGCCGGGCCATCGCAATATGACCCTTGGGGCTTGTCGGTTCGCGCTTGATCGCTTCGCGAATCTGCTCTTGGGCCTCCTCCTCGCGATCCTTGGATCTCAAGTAAGACGAGTACAATATCCGCAATTCCGCGGAATTGGGCAGCTTCTTGAACGCTTCGACAAATCCGGCGTCCACGTCGATCGAAGCGTTTCGGCGCTCGGACCATCTCAGCAACTGCAGCCACGATCGCCAGAAGGTCGCGTTCGTCTCGTCCAGCGAGATCGCTTTTCGGAAATCCGCCAATCCCTTCTCGGCGTCCTTGCTGTCGGCGGTGTGTTCGCTGCGACTGCTCAACGCGAGTCCTCGCCTGTAGTAGGCCACCGCGTTCTCAGGCTCCACGTCGAGCAACCTTCCGGCAGCGTCTATGAACGGGGTCCAACTGAAGTCGGATTTGCCGGTGCGCGCTCTTCCGTAGGCAAGTTGCCAGTGTATGGTGTACAGCGTTCTCCGCGGGTCGACATATTCGCTGTCCAGCGTAGCGGCCTGCCGCATCGCTCCGAGGCATTGGTTCAGATGCGAGCGCCGTTCGGATTCGCTGAGAGTCTTATCGTTCGTCAACCACTCCAGATGCACTCTGCCCAGATCGTAGCAATACCTCGCCTGCTGAGCGCGAGATTTGGGATCCTTTCCTCCTGTTACGCCGGCGGCTATTCTCAATTCCCAGGCCGCAAGCTTGTAATCGCCTTTCTCCAACGCCTCAAGTCCGGCTTTGGCGTGGAGAACCGGGTCGGCGGGAAAAAGGGAATGCCTGAATTTGTAAACCGCCACTCCTATCGCCATCAGGATCAGAACTGTCACCGCCGACAGCGAGACCACGAGTTTCTTGTTGAGCTTCTTCTTCTTACGCTTTGCCATTACCTAATCCGTTCTATGTCAAGATAAGTGTGTTACTTACTGTTATTCTCGGCTTGCTGGACGCCGGACTCCAACCTTTTGATGTCTTCGGACGTCGGCAACCACTTGAGAACCTCCGGCAGCATGTGCCTCACAAACTCCTGGGTCGCCAATCTCGCCTCTTCGGCGCTGTTTATCTCATTCAACGGTTGGAACTGTATCTTGGCGAAATAAGCGTACTTGCCGAAAACAGAACCCATCGCCAGCCTCACTGTCTTCCATGACGATTCCGGCTCTCCGTTTAATGAATATACGTAATACTGCACGTTAAGGTTCGCGACATTTCGTCGAGGATTCTTGTATTCCACGTAGCGGACGGACACCGGGACCCTCCACCGGGGATTCGGGGCCTCCGGAGCGATGAATTCGATGTCACCCTGACCTCCGCTGGGCAGCTCCATGCCCGCGGCCCGCAAACACCGCTCGGGGAAGTGAGGCGCCTTGTCCAGCGTTCCGGTGTAGTACGTAACGTCAAGCTGCCACAATCGGTATCTTTGTCCCGGGGTCTTGGTCGTATCAACGTACGTCCGCGAAACGTACCAACTGCTTTTTCGATCGTCGTATCTCTCCAGGTCCAGAGGCGTGCCGATGGCCAGAGATTCGAGCACCTCCCCGATGATCGTCTTCTCTCCGTCCGGCACACCGTCGAGGACCGGCTCGCCATTCTTCTCTCGCTTAAGTTCGCCCAGTTCTCCCTTGAACTGCTGTCGACCGTTGCGATTCTTGTAGATCAACGCGCCGCGGGAGACTTCCAGAAGCTCGCCGCCCGAGGTGACGAACAGATCTCCCTCTTGCAGATAACGATAAAACAGTTCGCCGTCGGCGGCGATTCTGTATCGCCCCGACGGACCGAAGCTGTTGGCCATCGAGAGCATGCGAAACTCCTTGGGATGCACTTCCACGCCGGTCGGCCAGGCGACAGCCTCCTTGTGAAACACCATGCCCAGGACGTTCATTATGATCGCCCAGCCCAACCACACGACTATCAAGGTGCTTGCGGCAATCATGAAGTGCCGGTTCTGCGAACACCATCGTCCGGCCAGCGCCAGGTTCTCCCGCAAATCGCGTTTTCCTCGGATTTCACTCATGCCTTAACCCCCTGAGGTTCATCGGCCTCGGACAAATCGGCGGTATCGTCGTCCTCATCATCGTCGTCGACAAACAGATGGTTCATCAGCCAACTGAGCCCCATCAGCATCAGCAGCGCCGGGACCAGCAGAGCCATTCCCATGAACGTGTGCATGAAATCCTTACCCAGTTCGGGCTGATCGATCACGAACATAGTCGCCGTCGCAGTCACGCGGAGAATGTTGCACAACACGGTGATCGGAAGTGAAGAGAAGATCAGCACCAGCCTCTGAGTCACCGAGCGATCGTCGATGTAAGCCATCGCCGCGCTGAGAGCGACGAACGCCATCAACGATCTGACTCCGCTGCACGCCTCGACAACCTGCAGGGGATGGACCTTCCCGCTGAGCGATACGATGTTCAGACTGCTTCCCTTGACGTCTATCGTAACATTGCAGAGCTTCAGGATGATTGTCGTGCTTTGTGCGGCCAGTTCCTGCAGCGGAGTGGCGATGTTCTGGTAGAGAATGTCGGGAATCGGAATCGCCAGCACCAGATAGACGATTGGAACCCAGGTGATTCTCAAGACATCCGGGCCGGCGAGATACAAAACCACCCCCAACAACAGCAGGATCATGCTCAACTGGCAAAACCAGTATGTCCCCAGCGGATAATAAGAGTAAATCAGAGCAACCAGGCTCAGCAGGAATATCGGCAGGCCCCAGATGCAGATGCGGGGCTTGGCGGCTTTCAACTGATCCCATCTTGTGTATATCAGATACAGGCTGAACAGAGGGATCAGGAACCCGTGCGACCAGTTGGGATCAATTCGCCATAGGGCAATTAACCTTCTGAACTGCCAGAAGTTAAGCCCGCAGAAGAGCAATGCGATTACGGCGATTTTTATCAGCGCCGAACGGGAGAAGGCCTGGTCTGTCGGCGTGGCGGGAGCCTCACCGATCATATCGACCAGAGACCCCCCCGACCTTGACGGGCCGTCATGCGCGTGATTGGGGTTCTTAGACATAGTCTACGTATGATCGGCGTTTTCGGCCGCTGAGCTTACCAACGTCTGAAACGCTCGCTGTCCATCATGTAACCAGGTTGTCTGGCGGCGCCGAAGTTCCGGTCATAGATAAGGCCGAATCCGTAAGAAACGCGGAAAGCGTTGCGTACGACGGCCAGGAAGGATGTCTTCCAGTGCGTGCCTATTTCCAGCACGTCATTGGGCTTGAGGAACTGATCGGGCTCTTTGCCGGCGCAGATCGCTCGAACGTTGATCGCCGTGGTCTGCTCCTGGTCCCGTCCGATTCGACGCACCAGAATGCTATTCTCAGGGTAGGCCAACGGGTTGAGGTTTCCCGCCGCGGCCAGAGCCATCTTGATCGTGACCTTGCGCCCGGTCAGGGTATACACGCCGGGGCGCTGCACTTCGCCCATGACGTAGAACTCGCCAACTTCCAGCGACGGAACGCGGATGATGTCGTTGTCTCGAATCACGATGTTCAATCGCGGGTCGCCCTGGCGAAGGCGTTTCAGGTCGATGAATATTACTCTCGCCAGGCTGCTCTTGTCGGCGTCCTTCCACTGGTAGGGGTCCTCGAACGTCTCGTCCGGGATCTTGCGCGTATCGCGAACCGTCTGGCGTCTGGGGGCCGCAATCGTCGCCGAGCCGGTGTTGTCCTTGCTCGTAGTCGGAACTTTCATCGGCGTAACCGTCGGGGCGCCTCGTCCGGAAGGATCGTCAGCCACCGGCGCTTTCTGAACCGATTTGATCCATTTGCCGTCAACGAATATCCACTTCTCGCTCTTGCCGTCGGCCTGGGGGCCGGCCTCGGCGGATGTCGAAGCCACAGCGGATATCTCTGTTTCGACAAAGGCCGGAAGCATTATCGGCTTGGGATTCGTGTCAACCGCGGAATCAGCAGGCTTGCTCTCCGCGGCGCCCGACGATTCGCCGGACAAGGCTCGCTCCAGTTCCCGCAACGCGTCGCTGGTGTCGCCGGAGCCTCCGTTGTCGACTTTCGCCGCACCGCCGTCGGGCCGAGCCGTTCCCGGGCGACTTATCGGCTTGGGCGCACGCTTGGTCGACGAAGCAGGCGTCGCCGCCGGAGCCGTGCCGCTGGACGCCGAACCGCCCTGGGGATTGTAAACCTTGGCCGGTTGGGGGCGAATTACGTATATGTACCTGATGTTGTCCTGCGTAATTCCTCTGGCCGCGGCAAGGGCGTTCAGCAATCGCATGTCCCTGCGCTCGATCTGGTAAGTTCCCGGACCGGCCACCGCTCCGAGAATCGAATAGGTGCTCTGTCTCTTGGCGGCGATGGTGACGGCGACCACCGGATTCCGCAGAATGTCTTTGGCGTACGCGGCTTTAATAGCTTCGGTGAGTTGGTCCTTGTTCTGCCCGGAGGCCTTTATTCTCCTCGGAAGCAGCGGAAGGTCAATATTTCCGCTGGTGCTGACCTGACGCCGCAGCACTGTTTCGATTCCATTTTCCAGGAGGTCAAGAACGGAGATGTCCAGGACGTCCGTCGGTCCGATGATGTAGTCGCGATCGCTGTAGGTCAGGTCTTCAGGCGTCGGAGGAGTCGCATTGGGAGGCAATTCCTCAGTTATGTCCGCGTCGCCGGAATTCGAATAGATCGGTCTTACCGCATCTTCCTGCGGTACGATGACCTTCGATGAGTCCAGGAACCGATACTTGCTGGTCTCCAGCGCCTTGCCCCATTTCTCGCTCATACCCTCGCAGCCGCACAAGAGCATGGCCGCGACAAGTGAGATCGTTATTGGAATTATGTGTTTCACGTGCAGCCTTTCAAACAAAAGCCCATTTACTTCCGATCGGTCCGCTGCCCTGCGGGTCCGATCGTATGTTATATACTCACGAAATCGTTTTCGCCACTACCATAAATCCGCCAGCAGGCGCACAATCTCCGGAACGCGGTGCGCCGCCATAGCCAGCGGAGCAACCAGCATCCCGATCGACACCAGCAGCATCGCCACCGCCATCGGCTGGGTCGGCGCCGCCCTGCGGGCGACCGCGGCGCCTAACGCGCCGGCGAAGTCCCGACAATGATCGTCGGATCCGCCGACCAGGTGGACCGAAACATTGTGAAGAAACCAAAAGCCGCTTACCCGCAGGCTGATGTCGTGTTCTTCAACGCCGTAACCGTCCGACGTAACCCTGTAGCGCCATCCCAGGGCGTCCATCGCCGATCGCAGCACGCGATCGGCCTGTCCGGGCGAAAGGTTGTAAACAACCCAGTTTCGACCGCCTGAACCCAGCAGCCACACTCCCGCAACGATGACGACCATCGCCGCGGTCGCGCCCGGCAGCGTAAGCCCCAGATGCTGGAGCACCGGAAAAACAAAACCCGGGCAAAGCGCCAACATCAGCAGCGAGAAGTCCAGCCGTCCGGTAAGAATCTGCGGACGCCGCCTGGTGTTCAGCACGCCAATGATGAAGAAGTACCCCGCCACGGGCGCCGCCACGGCGGCCACTTTGACCGAAACTCCGAAATATTCACTGGCCAACAACATTGTCTAAATCCGATAAAAGCGGCCCTGACGAACCGGACGCCAAATACCTACATACTCCAAGACTGTACACAATATCTCATACGAATACAATCACTGTATTTTTTCAGGCTCCGCAACTTTTCTATAACCCAAAGCGTGAATAACGTCCAGAACTTCCGTCCATGTGGGAAACGGACGCTTGTTCAGCTTCTTGTATTCATTGATGGCCATGAGGAAGTCGAACTGCTCGGCGTTCATCTCGCCTTCCTCCGCCGATCTACGCGCGTCGCTGCGACGCCTGCCGGGTCCGCGACGGCGGTTCAACTCCGCACGTCTCTCGTCCGATTCGCACTTACGCGCCCCGTCACGGCGATCCACGCCCAGCCTGTTGTTCACCACGTCTCTGCGCTCAGCTTTGCGACGGGTCTCGACCCGCCGCTCCTGATCGCCGTTTTGTGCGTCATTCGTCTCGTCCATGATGTACTCTCCACTCAGTTCCTTCTAAGATCCCACGCTTGTCCTATCGGCACGACGAGGCTTAAAGAGTTAGCCTACATCGAACTGTCCGTCGAACTCGTCGCCAAAATCGTCGCCAAATTCGAAATCGTCGTCGTCTTGACCCTCGTCGGCAATGTCCTCCAGGTCGTCCCCCCCGCCTGCGAGGATGTCCAAATCCATCGGGCCGGCGTCGTCCTTAAACTCCGAATCAATGCCCTGGGCGAACTCCAATTCGTCGTCGTCATCCTCCGCCTCGACATCTTCGCCAAACTGAAACTCACCAACATCTTCACGATCGGATATCACCATACCCGCTTCGTCAAGCATCTCGTCGGAGACTAAGACCGCCACTCCCCGAGTCATGCCCACGCCTTGACCGGCGTCCTCGATCTCGTCGGCCTCATCGTCTTCGTCCTCGTCTTCCGGCTCGGCTACGTCAGCGGCGATCACTCCCACTATGCCGTGGTCGGCCAGAAGCTCGCAATAGCGCTGGGCCTCCTCGGCATCGCGCGCAAAGACAGCGGGGACCAATTCTGATTCGTTATCGGTAATATCCGAGTATTCCATATCGTCCCGGGACATGTCGACTCGCTTTCAGAAGTTCTTATCTCTCTTGGAAAAACTATCAAACGCCAATTAAATATTCGTATAGACCAAAGCCCGATTCAACTTTTTTTGTCTAAACATTCTAAAGGACACCGACTTGATGTCCGAGTTTTCCTTGCAGACATCCGTTACCATTGTACACTTCAGGCGCAATCAGGTCATCACGTCCCTGAGGCGCCGACGAAAATTTGGAGAAATATCCATGACGAGACAACTGGTAATTTGCCTTGCGATACTGGCGACATCGATTATGTGCGGCTGCGAAAACAACTCCGCCTTCTCCACACCCGAACGCCTCGAAGCAGGACTGGTGGTCATACTCCCCGGAATCGAGGGCGAATCCGAGGCCAATCAGAACATCCGCGACGGACTCGATGCGGCGGGAGTCGACCGAAGCCTGCAGATCTGGCACTGGGGAAGGCCCGTACCGGGGGTAGGCATGATTCTCAACCAGATAGACTTCCTGGGAAACTACATAGCCGGAGAACGAATAGCGCAACGAATTATGAAATACCAGGACGAGTATCCCGAGCGCCCGGTACATATCATAGGACACAGCGGAGGCGGAGGAATTGCCGTCTTCGCCGCCTCGGCTCTGCCGGAAGGAAGACAGATCGACGGACTGGTGCTCCTGTCGGCCAGCATATCGAGCAACCACGACATCTCCAGGGCTCTTAAGCGCTGCTCCAGCGGGATCGTGAACTTCTACAACCAGGACGATCTTGTCCTGCTGGGGCTGGCGACAACCGTTCTGGGAAATGTCGGAGGAGCTCACGGCCCGTCAGCGGGACTCACGGGCTTCAACACCCCGGACTCCTCGGCCAGCGACGATAAACAACTTGCGTATCAGAAATTATATCAAATAGCGCTAAGCGGCGCGATGCTCGACGGCACAACGGCGCACTTCTCGACAACGCAACGAGCGTTCATCTCGGGCTACGTGGCGCCTTGGGTCCAGCACGAAACCTGGCCCCGATAGCCGAACTGCCGATGACCCTTGCCAACAGCGGTCCGCCACTGACGCCGGGATGCGATAACCTTGCCCCTGGCGTCGGGAGAGGAATTCACATCGTACGGCATTGACCTTCCCGTCAGCTTGCTCAGGGCCTCGCAAATGTCGCCGCGGGCTCTGTCGCCATGAAGATCCAGAGCCGCGATCAATCCTGCCGGATTGCTCCCGTGGATTCCACGGACAAAGCCAATCCCGCCTTGGTCGAACCCCATCGCCTGGCCGGACGACCGCCAGCCTCCAGGAGCAGGTCGGCAAGCAACTGGTCAGGATCCAGCAGAGCGTCCGACGGCTCGATCGACAGTACGCCGGTCAGCTCACGTTCAATGCACGTTCAACGGCGGGGTGTCGAGTGTCGGCGGCGGCAAACCAAGAAAGAAGCTGTCGGCTATCGACCGAAATTGGCGTATGTGACAAGGCGAGCCCCGATACCAAAGTCACCGGGGCTCGCCTTCGTCGTTATCCGTAAGCTGGCGGCTCGCGGCTATGTGCTAATAGCCTTCCTGCGTCGTCTCCTGACAACCAGCAGTCCTCCGATAGCCAGCATGCTCATCGTCGCCGGTTCGGGAACCTGCGAGAAGTCGGGCGCCGCGGGCGCCGGGCCGGTGGGAACCGTTGGGAAGTTGGCCATCAGCATGTCGAAGTCGACAAGATTGACCCTGTTGTCATCGTTGAAGTCGGCATCCAAATCGTTGCCCAGGCCCTGCTGGACAAGGACCTCGGCGTCGAGGGCCGCATCCCTGAGGCCGAAGAACAGTTGGAAGTAATCGACGTCAGCGTCATCGACCACGCCGTCGCCGTCCACATCGCCGGGAATATCGGATTCCGCCGTCACCAGGTTCTTCAGCACAAGATACCATTCACCCATTATGTTGACGCTCTGAATGTCCGGCGCCTCGCTGGGCAGCTTGTCCCAGTCCCAGCCGTCGGGAGCTTCGATCGTAATCAGTTCG